>Ga0209777_10000123_pt1 | contig 130675 bp, 96 predicted proteins | sample FrelakmetHBP12HB_FD_187147 | JGI IMG/M metagenome (GOLD analysis project Ga0209777, IMG submission 187147) | Freshwater lake sediment microbial communities from the University of Notre Dame, USA, for methane emissions studies -HBP12 HB (SPAdes)... | ecosystem: Environmental > Aquatic >... | reverse complement strand
CTGTTAGGGAGATAGAGAGTGTCGTTGGTTGTGTTTGGATGACGCCTAAGTGAGAAGGGATTGTGAATTCCATGACGTGATTGGAGAGGCTTGCTATGCACCAGTCGGGTTTATGGGCGATCTCCAGAGTAGTGGGAACGATGTGGCGGGAAAGCAGTCGTGCAAAAAGTGAGGCTAAATATCCGCCCCCAATGGTAAAACTGATATTCATGTTGACGACGCGAAGCTCAGTGCGCGGCATGATAGGTTTGCTGGTCGCATTGCCATCCCAGCTGAATCTGATGACCGGTTGGAGACCGAGGAAGATATCTCGAGGAGAGTCTGTGGTGCGTATCGGTGTTGCTTGAGCTGGTGCGAGATCTGTGCAAAGAAACAGAAGGATGCACCCAATCGTCGCTATTTTTGCTACTCGGTGTGTCTCCATGGTTTAAACCCCCATTATAGAAAGAGCGACAATATTATATAAATATTATGAACCATGACTCTCGAGAAAAGGAAAAGGGAAATATTTTTTTACGTATAAAAGGAGTAACTGATTTGAGAGTTATTTCAATTTAATGGGCGTTTGTTTCGTATTTCTCAGCCAACAGGAGGAATTTATTAAATATATTTTTGCAAACATTTAAATGAACACAGCATGTTACTCTTTGTATACAAGGGTTTATTAAAAAGTGAAAGGAGGCAAAAGCATGACTACTCATCTCTTAGGGAAAAGCATGATTCTTGGAATCATTGCTTTATGTGTTGGAGCAAGTATCGGCTCGGCATTCAGCGTACAACCACTCGTTACTCCTCGACCAATGACTCGTGGGAATATCCTGTATGTCGGCGGAAATGGATCAGGTAATTATACAACGATTCAGGCTGCTATCGATAACTCGACCAATGGGGATACCATCTATGTCTTTGATGGGATCTATAATCAGAATATCGACACGAAACTGAACAAGCAGATTACGATTCACGCGGAAGACCAGGGCGCGACCATCACTGGGCCGACGACGGCGAACCCGGTCGTAAGTATCCGGACTAGCGGCGTCCACCTCGACGGCTTTACTATCATCGGGACCACGAACCAGATTGTCGTCCAGGTCATGTCCCTGCTTGAAAACGTTGTCATCTCCAACAACGTTATCAAGAACGGTGGGTACGGTATCTCCCTGATGATTACCACGAGCCGGACGACGATCTCGGATAACATCATCCAGAACAACGCCTTCGTTGGCATTCAGGTCCAGACGTCGACGTACAACCTGATCAACCACAACATCGTCCGCAACAACCCAGGGCAGGGAATCTCCGTCGCTCTGAGCAGCCATCACAACACCATCGTCAACAACACCATCCTCAACAACGGAAAGGAAGGCATCAGTATTGACGGGGCGAAATCCACGGACAACACCATCACCGGCAACAACATCAGCGGCAATCAAGTCGGCCTCCGGTTGAAGAGCGGCGGTACGAACACGATCCAAAGCAACATCATCCAAAAGAGTCTCATGGAAGGCGTCTTACTGCAAGTCAGCAGTGAGAACACAATCACCATGAACAACTTCATCAACAACAAGCGCCAAGCGGCATTCCGACTCTCCTCACGAAACACTTGGGATTCGAACTATTGGAGCAACTGGATCGGGTTCAAAGGGTCGCAACCGTTCCTGCAGAAGCTGCCGAAAGCCGTGCACGGCCTCGTGCTGTTCACCTTCGACATGCACCCGATGCTCGCGCCGTACAACATCACGGGCTTTCCTTAAAATCCCCCCCTCTTTTTTTCCCTTTTTTTTCTTCTCTTTATTACTCTAAGGGCTGTGGTCTTTAATCCAGGAGAGAAACGGGAGTAAGGCGGTTTGAAGGTCGGTTCCGTTCTTCGTTAGGGTGTATTCGACGCGGGGTGGTGTCTCAGGATAGACGTTGCGCGAGATGAGGCCTTCTTTTTCGAGGACTTTCAAGGTGTCTGACAGTGTTTTCGGGCTGATCGTGCCAATGGTGTTTTTGATTGCGTTATAGCGCATCGGCCCTCCTTTTGCTAAATGGTTGACGATACAGATCGTCCACTTCTTGCTGACGATGTCGATGATCCCTTGTACGGGACAGAGGCATTCTTCCTCCTTGCAGGTGCACTTTCCTCGAGCTATACCTTGTTTCCTCCTCAATAGCTTCTTTCGTATGGGAAACTTCCGCCTATTAATACTAACTTTCTAATACCTACTACCATCAATGAAGCTGCTATAAGAAATGTAGCAGGAGGTTAATAAAATGTGTGACGACACATGCCAACCATATCAAGGATGCTGCTGCACCACGAACAATAGGCGCTTTTTCACGAAAGATGAACAAATCGAAAACCTTCATCATCTCAAAACTTGTCTTGAAAAAGAAATCAAAGGCATCGAAGAAAGAATCCAGGAACTCTCACAATAGTTCCACTCTTCTTCTCTTTTTTTCGAGTAAGTTGTCTGACATCTATTATCTCGCAAAATATTTATAATGACAATAAGATAATTGTTATATATGATTTCCCTTCTGGGAAACTAAGATGTAAAGTATAAATGAAGGGTAACAAATGATTTTTGAACGGCTTGGGAATTTCATTGTTAAACGATACAAACTAACCCTGATTCTTTGGGTTATCGGTTCCCTTGTTTGTACCCCGTTAATTATGAATTCCGGCCAGGTCGTGACGTATCAACAGCAGACCATGAGCGCTGGAGATACTGACTCTGATAAGGCATCGACAATACTTAGTAAGCAATTCCCCACGAGCACCTCCAATTCAACCATGATAATCGTTTTAGATACAGAGAATGTGTCGAGCCCCCAAACACGTGATTTCATCCTGGAACTGGATCATCAAGTCACGTCCGATTCAAGTATTCGGTACTTTGAAACTAATACTCCTGGTGCGTTTCCAAAGGATCTTATCTCGGTCTATACTGTTCAAAATTACATCCTCACCCAAGCAGTACCTGGGCTCAATGCCGGAATGTACCAAACGGCAGGAATGGTACAATTGGTGTGGGGTATCCCTGCGTTGTACCTTAAGTTTTTTCTGTCGAGTTTAGGGAGCAACCGAAGGGCTACCACTAAGATGAACGCCATGATACAGGAGATGGGTGGTGGAGATCCGCAAACAACCCAATTCCTCTCTGAGTATTTCTCTGTCTTCCGTACCCGTTGGCTTGCAGACAGATTTCATTTACGATGGGTCATACATCCTCAGCTACGGGCGGAACGGGCTACGCGATCAGCCATCGCGAAACTCACATCTACCTCTGATATGCCGAGTGCCGAGTCGGAGATGATGCTTGCCATCGCGAACAATTTTAGTATAAAAACCTTCATGGACGCTCAGTTAGATCGTGAGTTTGCTGTAAGTGTTATCGCGAAAAATGCTAACATCACCGATACACAGTTCCTGTATGATGTCTACGACCTTACTAATCTGGCGAACATGTCATCAGAGAATAGGAATGCTACTGTCCAGAATTTTGTTTCCAATGTCGTCATTCCCAATGGTACGATTGATACGTATCCTATCCAACTCCCGGCTGATATGCGTTCATCTTTTGTAAGTCCAGATGGTCATGTGACTATCATCTCACTAGCGTTCACGAAAAGTGCTGAGTGGATGGATAACAACAAAACAAAACCTATAGTGGAAAATGTAAAAAAAATCAGAGGGAAAATTTCGACACTCAAGGAGGCGGAACAGGTACAGGGTTTAGAGGCCTATGTCTCAGGTGATGCGCCGATATCCTTGGACGTAGAGGAGTCTATGTCCAGCGACTTATCTCTTATTGAGTTTGTGACTATCCCTGTTCTTATTATACTCATGGGTCTGTTTTTCCGCTCCGTTCTCACGCCGGTGTTGCCCCTTGGCGCTGTCATGGTTGCAATTGGATTAAGCCAAGCGGTTGTCTATGTGATAGGTACGTTGGTGGCTGGTGTGGATTCCAATACCACGACGATGCTCTTTTCAATTCTAATGGGAGTCGGGACAGATTATTCTATTTTCATTATCGCTAGATTCCGAGAGGAACGTATCAAAGGTGCATCGAGAGAAGAAGCAGTGAAGACGTCAGTGACTTGGGCTGGTGAGTCTATCACCACCTCAGGTATCACCGTTATTATCGCTTTTCTGTCTTTAGGGATTGCATCCTATTCCATGATTCGGGTGATGGGTATTGTGATGGGTCTATCCATACTCATTGCTCTTCTCATTTCCCTGACGCTCGTCCCCTGCTTACTGATGTTGATTGGGAATCGTGTATTCTGGCCCAATAACAAGCAGCGGTTCAAAAATTACAGCAAACGGGTTTTGGAGCGTCGAGAAGCAGGTAAACGCGGGTATTTTTACAAGGCTGCGAATTTCTCTGTAAAACACGCCAAAGCGGTTGTTCTTGTGGCAGTTCTCATTTCTATACCAACTACCTATATTTATGTGACGGCTGAAACGAGTTTCGACTTCTTAGGAACTATGCCGAAGGTTGAGTCCATTCAAGGGATGGATGCCATGACCTCCGGCTTCGGTGCTGGCCGTATCATGCCCTCGAGCGTCGTCATTGTGTTCAACCAGCCAGTGATGATGCAGGACGGTAGTTATGACGCATCAGCATTGCAGACTATCGAGGACGTTTCTGCTGCTTTATCAAGAAATACCGCCGTCCATGAGGTCGATGGTCCTACAAGGCCCTATGGCGCGACAGTGGATTATGCTGATATCGCTTCGCTTTCTGCAAATGATCTGTCTAAGATTCACGAATTCATCGGTCAGGATGGTCGAACGGTTCGTTTGACGTTAATTCTAAATTCACAGCCGAGTTCCAAAGAGGCTGTCGATTCAGTCATGGAGCTGCGTTCAACGGTTGATGAGACGCTTTCTGGAAAAGGTGTGCATGAAGCGTACGTCGGCGGCTATACGGCAGGAATGTACGATATCATGTTATCGATGGGCAACGAGTTCAACCAGATGGAGATCTTCGTCGTCATCGGTATCTTCATCGTGCTGGTCATCGTGTTAGGTTCGCTTATTTTGCCAGCCTTCGCTGTGCTGAGTATTATGCTCTCGATCTCTTGGTCATTTGCGGCGACTATCCTGATATTCCAAAATTGGCTGGGTGTTCCTATTTTGTGGCTTATCCCGCTCATTCTCTTTATCATGCTCATGGGTCTTGGGATGGATTATAATATTTTCATCCTGACTCGGATTCGAGAAGAGGTTCACAAAGGTAAATCTGACGAAGAGGCCATCGTGGATGCTGTGGACTGGACGGGAGGTATCATCACTGCACTTGCCATTATCATGGGCTGTGCAATCGGAGTTCTGATGTTGTCTTCTACGAAAATGTTGGCTGAGTTCGGCTTTGCTATCACATTCGCCATTCTCGTGGATGCCATGGTAGTACGGACTTATATCGTTCCAGCGGTCATGAAGCTTCTTGGTAAATGGAACTGGTACGCACCTGGTCCGCTTCAACGGGAACGACGGCAGATGAAAGGAAAATAAGTTACGCAAAATGGGCCCGGAGAGATTTGAACTCTCGACCTACCGGTTATCAGCCGGTTGCTCCACCGACCTAAGCTACGGGCCCGGGGCTGCGAGAGGGTGAAATGCAGTCATCCTATAAAAGGCTTATACTTATCAACCGACAGCTGCTTCTGGCGTCCAGCGGGTCACCACGGTATGCGATCACCGTACGTCAGAAAACCAGTGTCTCACCTTCTCAGAAACCGGATTGAAAACGTTTTGATGAAGCTCCCGGCGTTGCTTCAGCACATCTTCAACGACCTCTCCACATGGGTACTCATTGCTACGAACGTCATTACCATCATAGCGGCCTACCTCCAACATTGGTCGTTCTCGACCATCATCTGGATATACTGGATTCAGACCCTTATCATCGGTTTCTTCGCTTTCCTTCGCGCTGTCTCCATCACCGACTTGACTCCAATCAAAGCACAATGGTTGCGGTTTCGCCTCAGAGGCGTCGGTAGATTACGATCTGGGCTCGTATTCTTGTCTCACTTCACCATCGTTCAAGGCTGCCTGACGTTCATCCTCTGGATGTTCATCGGTCCTATCACCGCAGTCAATGGCACGATCCTGCTGTCCAGTGCCGTCCTGTATTTCGGCAACCATCTGTTTTCATACTTATATCATATGAAAGAGGATCCAGTCCTGAAGAAAAACATTAGCCTCTCATTACTGCGACCATACCTTCGTTTGCTGCCGCTTCTAGTGTCTTTTCTTTTCGCGGGGATCATCATCGCCGCTTTTTATCTCATGGAAGATCAGCAGCTCGTCCCGGTCGCCTACCTCGTCCTCTTCGTGTTGAAGACGGGCGCGGACGTCATTGCGCATACGCTAGAGCACGGAGTGCCACATATACGAAAAAAACGGGCTCTTGAAACGATCTAATCTAGAAGCCGTTTCTCACCAGTTATCTTCTGCAATGGCGTGATGTTCTGGGAACATTCCATGACGCCGAGGAATTTACCAGCTTTGTCTCTCAAAGCGTAGTACTCGATAAGGATCTTCTGCTTCTCCTGGTTCAGACCAATTGGCAGGTCGATGTAGAACTGCGCCTTGTCTCTTTTCCCTGCCTTCATCTCTCCGATAATCGTCTCGACTTTTTGCAGACTTTTCTTTGGATGACAGTTACGGACATTCCGACCGACGACGGCCTCGGGTCTCTTGAAAATCCGCGTCGCATGCTTGTTCCAAGCGAGCACCGTTTCGTCCTTATCCAGCACCGAGAACTCAACCGGTAATGTCTCAAGAAGCGCTTCTAATACGTCGTCAGGGAGTTTCCCAATCATAAGCAAACCTCGTGCAGAACCACAATCCATCCAAAGTCATATACCTTTCTCCCCGTGAGTTAAGAGTAATGTTAATACGGGGACACTAATTTCCTGGAAGGCAGATATGGACCTAGAAAAAACCATCGCGGAGCTATCCTACAACGAAAAAAAAGTCCTGCTGACACTACAGAAGCTCAAGGGACAAGGCTCCATCAAGGACATCATGGATAAAGGCGACTTCAGCCAAGACGTCGAAGTCGCCAACGCAGCCTCCTGGCTTCAATCCAAAAAACTCGTCACCCTGCAGACTACCATGACCACCGTCTACTCCCTCGGCAAAGACGGCCGTCAGTTCCTCACCAAAGGCCTGCCTGAGAAACGCGCGTTGAAATACCTCGTGGACCACAAAGGCTCCGCCCCGCTTTACCATCTGAACAAAGTCCTCGACCCTGAAGAAGTCCCCATCGCGGTCGGCTGGCTACGTACCAACGGCTGGGCGACGATCCAGAAAGGCAAAGAGACACTCCTTTCCATCACGCCGGCCGGCACCCAAGCTGTCCACAGCATCACGGACGTCGAACAAATCCTCCGAGACCTGCATGACCACCCCGAGACCCCCCAGGAGAAAACCCGGGTCGGCCCCCTGCTCGCCAGGAAAAACGTCCTCAAAGAAAAAGACCAGATCGCCACCACCATCACCCTCACCGACGACGGACGACAAGCCCTCGCCCACGGCCTCAACCTCACCGAAGAAATCTCCCAGCTCACCTCCGGCATCATCAAATCCAAAGAATGGATGCAAAAAACCATTCGCCCTTACGACATCCACGCGTTCGCCCCCGCCACCCACGGAGGCACACCACACCCCCTCGTCCACCTCATTGGTGAGATCCGCCAGATCTTCGTCGAAATGGGTTTCCAAGAAATCGAAGGCAACTACGTCGAATCCACTTTCTGGAACATGGACGTCCTGTTCATCCCACAAGACCACCCCGCCCGAGAGATGCAAGACACCCTCTACTGCAAACACCCCAAGAGCCTACCCATCACCGACCTCACACTGCTGAAAAAGGTCGCAGAGGTCCATGAGAACGGCAACGCCACCGGCTCCACTGGCTGGGGCTACAGCTTCTCCAAAGAAGAAGCCGAACGCGCCCTCCTACGGACCCATACTACCGTCAACACCATCCGCTACCTGTACTTCAACTCCGTCCCACCCGCCAAAGTCTTTTCCATCGGCCGCGTCTTCCGCAAAGAAAGCATTGACGCCACACACCTACCTGAGTTCCACCAGATCGAAGGCATCGTCCATGAAGAGCATGCCACCTTCCGTCAGCTGCTCGGCATCATCAAAGAGTTCTACTCCCGCATGGGCTTTGAGAAGATCCGGTTCCGCCCCGGCTACTTCCCCTACACCGAGCCCTCCATGGAAGTCGAGGTGTTCTGGAACGGCAAATGGATGGAACTGGGCGGCAGCGGCGTCTTCCGCCCCGAGGTTACCATCCCCGTCGGCGTCACTAGCCCGGTCCTCGCCTGGGGCCTCGGCCTCGAACGCCTGGCGATGCTGAAATTCGGCCTCTCCGACATGCGCCAACTCTACGTCAGCGATCTGGAATGGATCCGAAACACACCCCTCATCTAACCCCACCCCTTTTTCCCCCAATGACGCCTTCATTATCTCTCTAAGAACCATGCCACAAACCTTAAATATAAACATGATTTTATTTTTAAAGACAAATGATAACAAATGTAAACGAAGACTTATATAATCAACCGACCACAAGAACCATGTGAGGCTGAGACTCTGAAACCATTCACCAAGAGACTCCAAGCGCTATCCCTCATGCTACTCCTCCTAGCATCAGGACTGCCGCTCCTCAGCCAGCCCCCAGTCCGCGCAGACTCCACCGGCAACACCACCCTGTATTTCACCGACGCGATGTCCTCACTCGTCATGGACGAAAACAGCACCTCCTTCTTCTCCTTCGCCTCCCTCTCCGTCACACCCCCCATCAAAACCACAGACTCCAACTACCCACCCAACATCCTCTCCCACAACAACACCAAACTGCGAAACACCAACCTCACAACTTGGTTGCTCTCCAAAGTCAACCCCGACTTCATGACCTGGCTGACCGTCACCTACGCCTCCAACATCCTCTTCCAAAACATGTCCGAGATCTTCAGCGAATTCTCCGACCTCTTCCCCGGCTTCAACCTCTCCGACATCATGCTCCTCTTCCCCAGCCCCCTCCGCATCGCAGAAACCTACCAATACCAAGGAGACACACCCCAGACCATCACCGGATCCGCCACCTTCACCGTCTACGTCAACATCCCCACCCCACGCCACGACAAAAAACTCCAAGACTACCTCAACGTCTCCCTCTACATCTTCGACGAAAACTCAGACCTCCCCATCCTCAACAAAATCGGCTACACCACCATCCCCATCACCAACATCCCAGGCGACCACCAACTCACTGCCTCCTTCACCATCATCCCCGCCACCATCCACCCCGGCGAAAGCCTCCTCGCCAGCATCGAAATCAACCCCGCAGACCGCACCTCCATCAACTGGACCAAACGCATCAACAAACTCGAACTCCGCGCAGACCACTGGGTCAACCGCACCCACCTCCCCACCCTCCAACAACTCGGCCAAGCCATCCAAAACATCAGCTTCATCCTCTTCCAAGACCTCAACCTCACCCCCACCATCTTCAGCGACCTCGTCCAAACCCTCTACCGCGTCCCCCACTTCATCTACGACTCCGCCAACCACCCCACCGCCCTCCTCATCCCCACCAGCCTTGCCGGCCCCATCCAAGCCACCCAAAACTACCTCCACGCCGACCACACCATGACCCCCACCCCCACAACCAACGGCACCACCAAAATACCGCTCACCACCACACCCACCTACTGGAACGCCACCTTCTTCACCCGCAACAAGATCATTAAAAACGCGACCGCCAACATCTACCTCAACACCCCCATCCTGCTCCTCCGCAAACCCACCATCAAAGCCACCCTCTACGACAACGACGTCGCCATCGCCAACACCACCGTCACACCCACCCTCGGCCTCCTAAACATCAAACGAGCCACCCGAGGACCCATCCCCATCGTCTTCCCCACACTCACCCACGAACTCGCCTACAACCACCACCTCCGCCTCGGCCTCTCCCTCACCAAAACACCCTTCCTCAACTCCTTACGAAAAATCACCCTCGTCACCGACAACGCCGCCACCCCCTCCACACTCACCATCACCTACATGGAAACCACCAACCTCCACATCAACGCCACACCACTCGCCCAGACCATCCTCCCTGGCCAAGGCATCAACTACACCATCACCGTCACCGGCACACAAGCGGACAACATCACCCTCAACGTCACCCACACCGACATAGGCAACTGGACCGTCACCACCCCCACCACCCAAGCCACCATCACCGCAGGCGGCACCGCGACCTTCCACGTCATAGTCAACTCCACCGACGACACTAAAAACGCCTACAACAACACCATCAAACTGACACTACACGCCCTCGGCCACACAGGCATCGCAAAAACCACGACCACCGCCACCATCAGCAACGAAGCAGTCTCCTACGCCGTCGACATCATCGGCTTCCCCAACGACCTCAACGTCCAAAAAGGAGAAAACCGCAGCTTCTACATCGTCATCCGCAACAACAACACCGGCGCCCTCGACGACACCGACAGCTACACCATCACCGCCACCTCAGAGAACCACTGGACCGTCGACAACACGGACCGCTACCAAAACCTCCTACGCGGCTCCACCTCGACCCCTGACGGCATCATGATCGTCGAACACATCCCACCCGACACCGACATCACCTCAGACACTATCACCATCACGGTCACCTCCGTCCGCAGCCCCACCACCTCAGCCACCATAACCATCCTCGTCAAAGTCCAAGGATCCACCGACATCCAAGGCGTCTATGACTGGTTCAAGAGCCTCTCAGAAAACCTTGGGCTCACCGACGCCTTCGGCGACCTCGCCCCCATCGTCCTCGTCGCCATCATCATGGTAATAATTATATTCATCATCATTATAATCACCCTCGTGATCACCCGACGCGTCGTCCGCATCACCGCCCCCGAACTGCTCAAAGAAATCGACACCGCAGCCGACGCCACCTACACCATACAACTTGAGAACACCACCCGTTCACCAAAGACCTACACTATTGAGACTATTCAGAAGCACCCTGCCACTACATGGCCCGTCGTTATCACCCCCCAGATAATCACGATTAACGGCCGCCAGCAAGCCTCGGTCACAATCACGGTTCAACCACCTCCCACGACTGCGTCTCAAGACTGGTGCGAACTCGACGTCTCTGTTAAAGGAGACGGCGCCCGTGCTCAGCGCCTCTCCCTGCTCACTCTCATCAAAGAAGGTGCATCCATCCTCCATGTCCAAAACGTCACCCATACGCCGCCTACGTTCATCGCAGGGGAACGCATCCTCACCACGTTTACCATCGCCAATGAAGGAAAGGTCAGCGCCCCCAAAGCCACCGTCCTCTTCTTCCTCAACCGTAAGAAGATCGCCTCCCTCGACTGCACTATACCGGCAGGAGGCGCCGCCGACGTCCAAGTCCCCTGGATCGCCACAAAAGGCAAGAACACGGTCAAAGTCCAGGTAAAGACAGAGTAAACCTTATAACTGGAGACTGTTTCAGGATTTTTGAAAAGGTGCATCTGGTGCAAGACGACGCAGCAGCCAAGAAAAAGGAAGACCTCGAGCAAATCAGAAACGCGGAGAAGAAGTACCAAGCACTTATCGACAAGCGCAACGAGCTCAATACCCTCGCCAAGTTCTCCCGCGAAGAACGCGACATGCTCAACGAGAAACGAAAAGAACTGCGCGACTCCGTCGACACCATCAAAACCGAGCGTGACAACCTTGTCAAACAGATGAAGGAACACAAGGCGAAACGCACCCGCTACCAGCAACAAGCCAAAGAACTCATCGCCGCCAAACGCAAGAAAAAAGGCGACGTCATCAAGAACCTACCCCTCCAAGCAGAAGAGCTTAAAACCGACATCCAGCTCATGGAGTACGAACAGGAAACCACACCGATGGACACCCGCGCGGAAAACAAACTCATCGACAAGATTAAAGTGAAACGCCGGGAATACGAAAACGTCAAAATCCAGATGGAAAAACAACACCTTATCGAAACTGACCTCTCCGACGTCGACAAATCCATCACCGACCTCTTTAAAAAGGCAGACGAGGAACACCAACAGGTCGTCCATTTCTACGAGGAAAGCCAAAAGAAACACGAAGAATTCCTCAAACTCATCAACGAAATCGCCACCCTCATCAGCGAATCCAACAAAAAACACAAACAATACATCGAAATCAAAGAAGAGGCACAAAGCCACCACGACAAAGCCGTCGAGATGCGCTCCAAGATTATCGGTGCTAAAAAAGAACGCCTGCAACACTTCCAAGAAGCTAAAGAAATCCTACGCAGCCAAAACATCCTGGCAAAAAAAGCACTCAACGACCCCGACAAACTCGACAAAGCCGCCGAAGCCTCCGTCTCTCGCCTCAAAGAGGGAAAGAAAATAACCCTTACCTAACGCTTCTCCCTATTTTTTATCGACATTTGCCGTAACTAAAGCGGTGCCTTTAAGTACTCTACTTAATTTGCCAATCAGGGTCAAGTATGGAAAAAATCGGAATCGTCAGTTACGGAGCTTACATCCCTCGCAACCGGATTAAAACCGAGGTCATTGCCTCGGTCTGGGGCAAAGACGGCCAAGCCATCAGCAAAGGCCTCGGCGTCTACGAAAAATCCGTCCCCTCCATTGACGAGGACACCGCCACCATCAGCGTCGAGGCAGCCCGAGCCGCCCTCCGCCGCTGCAACATAGATCCCCAAGATATCGGGGCTATCTACGTCGGCAGCGAATCACACCCCTACGCCGTCAAACCCACAGGGACCATCGTTGGAGAAGCCATCGGAGCCACTCCTTTGCTCATGGTCGCTGACTACGAATTCGCCTGCAAAGCAGGCACCGCAGCTATCCAAACCTGCACCGCATTCGTCAAAGCAGGCATGATCGACTATGGCTTCGCTATCGGCGCAGACACCTCCCAGGCCGCTCCCGGCGACGCCTTGGAATACACCGCCTCCGCCGGCGGCGCTGCTTTCCTCATCGGTAAAACCAAGGTCATCGCAACGCTCAACCACACCCTATCATATACCACAGACACCCCGGATTTCTGGCGACGAGCGGAGATGAAATACCCCTCCCACGGCGGTCGGTTTACCGGAGAGCCTGCGTACTTCAAACATATCACGAACTGCGCAACGCTTCTTATGGAAAAAGCCAAAACACAGCCCGGGGATTATACCTATGCGGTTTTTCATCAGCCGAACGGAAAATTCCCTGTGAACGTCGCTAAGAAACTTGGATTTACCCCTGAGCAGGTTAAACAAGGCCTCATGGTTCCATACATCGGGAACACCTACTCAGGAGCATCTATGGTCGGGTTGGCCTCGGTCCTGGACGTCGCCAAACCAGGGGACCGCATCTTCATGACCAGTTACGGCTCCGGGGCAGGCAGCGACGGCTTCGATTTCACAGTCACCGACGAAATCTCTTCGCTTGCTCGACATAAAGCCCCGTCGGTCGCGGAGCTCGTCGAAAATAAGCGATACATTGATTATGGAACATATTCAAAAATCACGAAAATACTATTCACGGAGTGAAGTCACATGAGAGACGTAGCAGTCATTGGAGTTGGATTGACAAAATTCGGAGAACTCTGGGACCGCAGCTTCCGACAGCTCATCGCCGAGGCTGGCTCCAAAGCCATCCTTGACGCAGGCATCGAAGGCAAAGACATCGACGCTATGTACATTGGGTCAATGAGCTCCGGGCGGTTCATCGACCAGGAACATGTCGGCGCGCTTGTCGCCGAAGTCTCCGGGTTTTCCCACCTTCATATCCCAGCCACGCGTGTCGAAGGCGCCTGCGCCTCAGGCGGCCTCGCCATCAGAGAAGGTTATTTGTCAATCGCGTCCGGCATGCACGACGTTGTCGTCATCGGTGGCATTGAGAAGATGAACGATGTCGGCGGCACAGCAGCAACAGAGACCCTTGCGACCGCTGCTGATCAGGAGTGGGAGGCGTTCTTTGGGGCGACCTTCCCAGGCATTTACGCGATGATCGCGACGCGCCATATGCATGAATATGGGACGACCCGCGAGGAGCTGGCCCAGGTTGCTGTCAAGAACCATGCCAATGGCGCTTTGAATCCCTACGCCCAGTATCAATCGCCGATCAGCCTGGAGTCCGTGTTGAAAGCAACCATGGTCGCCTATCCGTTAGGTCTTATGGATTGCTCACCGGTCAGTGACGGCGCGGCATCGATTGTCCTCTGCGCCGTTGATAAAGCCAAAAAGTTCACAGATAAACTGGTGAGAATCGTTGCCTCGGGGCAGGCGTCTGATACCCTCGCTTTGCATGCCCGCCGGGACATCTGTACCCTGGATGCGACGGTGCATGCGTCACGCATGGCGTACAAACAAGCCAAGATCACTCCGAAAGACGTTGATTTCGCTGAAGTCCACGATTGCTTCACTATTGCCGAAATCTGTGCGGTTGAAGACCTGGGGTTCATGGAGAAAGGCCAGGGCGGCAAAGCCGTCCAACAAGGTATTACGACCTTGAATGGCTCTCTTCCAGTGAACACCAGCGGCGGCCTGAAGGCGAAAGGCCATCCGGTCGGAGCCACGGGCGTCGCGCAGGTCGTCGAGGCTACGCTGCAGCTGCGCGGAGACGCCGGTAAACGTCAAGTGGCTGATGCGAAACGAGGGTTGACTCATAATGTGGGTGGCTCTGGGGCGACCTGTGTCGTCCATATCTTGGAGGCGATGTAACCATGAAAGAAGGCGTTGCCCGATTCTGGCGTGAAATCCCCCAGCGGTACAATTTCATTGGGAATGTCTGTAGCTCTTGTGACCGTGTCTTCTTCCCCCCGCGTGAAGCATGTCCCTACTGCAGGCGGAAAAGCATGGGGAAGATGAAGGAGACTAAGCTTTCCGGTCGCGGTGAGGTCGTCACCTATACCGTGATTCACGTCGGCCCAGAAGACTTCGAAGAACAGGTCCCATATCCGATTGCTATCATCCAGCTGGTGGAAGGACCTCGTATCACAGGTCAGATCGTGGACTGTGAGCCTGATGATGTTCGGATTGGGATGAAGGTCGAAAGCACCTTCCGGAAGATCCAGCAGGATGGCCATACCGGCGCTATCTACTACGGTTACAAGTTTAAGAAAGCCAAATAAACGTACCGCCTATTTTTTTTATTTCTTTTTTTCTCTAGTCTATTTCTCAATAGTATAGACTCTAAGTAGACGGGAAAGAAAAAAAAGAGGGGGGTGACGCCCCTTAATAGAAGGAGGCGTCGATGGGGACGGGTGAGGTCCACTCGGGGCTGAAGATGACCAGAGAGGGGTCACCGTAGATGGTCTGGATGGTGGTGACCTGCATGGACGAGCTACCATACATCGAGGTGTTGTCTAGGGTCGTGTAGTCCCGGTAGTGTAGCCAGACTTGGTGCGAGAAGGCAACGCCGATGGAGACGCCGTTGATCAGGACGTCGTTGAAGAAGTTGTCGTCTCCCAGGTCTGCCTCAGGGCACAGCCCGGTTCCCGCATTGCCATACCAGCAGAGGGCACCGTGGTCGAGGTAGACCATGGGGCAGTCTCCGTCTGCAGTGGTGCAGGACATATAGAAGACGGCGTTGCTGCGCAGGTTACCCATGAGCTGGTCCACCCACTTGTAGTGGATGAGGTCGTAAAGCTGTGGTGGTTCGGGGTTGTACCAAATCATGCCATTATTTCGCGGCATCTTCCAGTTGTCGTCCGCGTACCCACGCCATGCATCCCACCAGATCTGGTCAGGCCAGTTGCAATTGTCGGTTTGGATGTATTGCCCGCTGATGCCGCTGCCGCCGGTGCCATGACCGGAGTAGTAGAACACACTAGCACCGTCGTTCATGCGCTGGAGATGGGCTACCCAGGTGCAGTGACCGTCGTAGGTCCTGAGGTGGGAGCTGAAGGCGTTCTTGACTTCACGCGAGCTGTAGGCCTTGTACATCTTTCCGTCGTTGCATTTCCAGGCGCCGCCATCCGGGAAGTTCATCATCTCTGACGTGGTGATGGTCCGGTTCGGGTTCGCAAAGATTAATGCGGGATAGAGGACGTCGCGGACGACCACATCGCTGGTGTATGCGGGTGTGTCGCCGGGGACGTGGCCGGCGTAGGAGTTGTTGCCCATGAGGGCAGAGTGGAGGTCAAGGCAGATGTCTTTGCGTGGTGCGACAATCGCGTAGCCTTCTTGTCCTGGTAGGTCTAGGTTGAGGCTCTTGACGTAGCTTTGGACGGCGGTGACCATTTCTTGGTTCCAGTACCGTTTGGCGTCAAGTCCGTAATCTGGGAGGGTACCGGTGCCCTGGAGTAGGTACTTCAGGAGGTTGATATAGAGTTTCATCTTGTTCTGGTCGATGGGCGCGGATGCCATGGGTAGGTGTCCGGTGGAGCGTGAGCCGTGGTAGTAGTCTCCGTCCCAGAGCTGCCAGGTCTCAATCCGGTCGTCAACTGCTGCAGGGTTGCCCGGCATGTCCTCGATCCGAAGGATGGGTGAGCCATGGTAGGCGGCGAGCATCGCGGCTGGGGCGAAAAAACCCTTGCCGGTCTTCAGGGAAGTGATGGTGATGTAGTTTTCTGTCCCTGGGAGGCTCTTGATTTCGGTGACGATGTCGGTTGTGGTCTTGAGGTCTTTGTCGATGGTCGGCAGTTTGGTGCGGACTGCGCTGCCGAGGTCGCCGCGTTCGACGAAGATGACCTTTGTGACGCCAAGAGTGGTGAAGGCGTTCGCCGTCGCAGTGGGCACGCTGTCTTCGGTGACGTAGAGGAGCGGGGCGTGAATCATGGAGGCGATGACCGCGGCGTTGGAGGCGGACATCTCGGCGTTGGCACGTTTCTGGTTAATGGTGCGGATGGTGGTGGTCAGGGTGTAGCTGACGGAGCCGCCGTTGGCATTGCGCGGTACGACGAGGACGGTCCATTTGCCGGCCTCGGGGTGGAGGACTTCACAGGAGAATTCGGTGTGGGGGGCTGGGACCCAGATGCGCCATGGGTTGTAGGCAGGGTTCTCAAGGCCATTCCAGATGTGGATGGGGTTGACAGGCCCGTTCCAGACGGGGATGTCCGGGGATCGGAGGTTGCCGGCGGGGTCGACGAGGAAGACGAGGAGGTCGGAGGGTGAGCTGGTGGTGATGGTGGCGTTGATGACGGAGTCGGGGTCGCTGACTTTGACGTGGTAACGGTCACCTTCGTATTCAGTGATCTTGAAGGTGTAAGCGTTGGAGAGGTGGTCGGTGCCTGCGCTCCAGACTCCGGGTCGGGTGACGGGGTAGTACATGTCGATGGCGTTGCCGGCGGCATCGTAGGGTGAGGGCCACCAGTCTTGGGCCATGGTGAGGAACTGTGGGAGGATGAGGCCGAGGTTCGCGTTGGCTGCAGTGCCGAGCATGCTGACGTTGATGGCGCAGTATTTGGGTTGGACGAAGAATGGGTAGCCGCTGGAGCCGCCGATGTTTTTAATCTTGGGGCTGTCTCCGGGTAGTGTTGTGACGGTGGTTTTGTGCTTGATGATGCCGGTGCGTTTGAGGACAGTCTTGGTGGTGTCGTTGAAGTTGTGGCCGTCGACGGCGACGACTGCGGTCTGAGCTGCGTTCCAGTTCTTGGTGGCGATGTCTGCTGCGGCTGCGACGGGGTCAGCGGGGACGGTGTATTGAGCTGCGGTCTTGCCGTTTAATGAGAGGTAGGTGTTCCAGTCGTTGATGAGGTATTGGGTGGTGTTGTCAACGGTGCCGAAGGCGGTGGGGTCGTCGAAGTAGCCGGTTGGGGTATTGTCGTTGCTGTAGACGATGGGGGCGAGGTAGCGTTGTCCGGCTTGGAGGTAGTTGCAGGCGGGGATGGAGGCGAGGTAGCCGTATTCATCGGCGCTGGAGGCGGGCTGGTTGGGGATGATGAAGGTTTTGGCGATGGGGGTGATCTGGGGCTCTGGGATGGGTGCGGGTGGTGCGAGTCCAGTGGTTTTGAAGGCGAGGGTGAGGCTGTAGGGGCCGGAGCCGTAGGAGTAGTATTTCCAGTCGGTGGGGTGTGGGCAGTCGACCCAGCCGGGGAAGATGTCGACGCGTACGGTCCACATGCCGGAGACGTCAGCGGGGTAGTCGAGGGAGTCGTCGAAGTAGCGGTTGCCTTCGTAGACGAGGATGCCGCTGGGGTTATAGAGTTGGAGGTCAAAGTCGGCGAGGAGTGCGGTGGTTCTCATGGTGAGGGTGAGGTTGATCCATTGACCTTGGGTGACTTCGAACTTGTAGTAGTCGTAGGGGTCGTTCATGTCGAGGTAGCCGGGGTATGTGCCGGGTGTGATGAGGAGCGCGGTGCCGATGGTGTTGCTGGCGTCTGTGCCAGTTTCGGCGTCGTTTTGGTTCATCATATCAATGGTGAACTGGTATTGGCCTTGGCTGGTGCCGCTGACGAATTTGATGAGCATGCAGATCTTCATGGTGTCAGGGGCGGTGTAGAGGATGTCTTCGGGGGTGGAGCCAGTGTTGTTGGAGCTGGTGAGGAGGACGGAGTTTTGGTCGTAGATGCCGAGGTCGAGGTTGAAGCCGCTCGGTGGGGTGAGGGTGATGTGGACTTGTTGGCCTTTGGCGATGGAGAAGATGAGCCAGTCTGATGAGTCTGTGGAGGAGATTTTGCCGGTGCGGCCGCGTCCTTCGGTGTTGTCGATGAGTTCGCCGGGGTAGAGGTTGTTGGCGGTGGCGAGGGTGTTGCCGGCGTCGCGTCGATAACCAGCGTCGTCGTAGTCCGAAGCGGTGAGTGATGCTGGGTTGGTGTCTTTGGCGACATAGCTACGGTCTAAGACGAAGGTTCCGTTGGGATCGTTGGGATCGTAATACGTTTTAGTGGGATTGGATTGGGTTGGTTGGTTGTTGCGTGATCCTACCGCGGAGATAAATCCGGTGCCGAGCAGTAGGAGGCAGAGTACAACAGCTTCGAGTATTGTTTTTTTAGAATTTCGTTCATGTACCATGGTTGTCCCCCTAATTACCTCAATTTAACACTTCATAATATAAGTTATGACTATATATAAATATCTCCTTTCAAGACTAATAAGGAATACACAGAAATAAAAGGAGTGGTAGAAATGAATAAATCATGTTAATCGCCTCCTGGTATTCCTCCTTTTCAACTCTCCCCTGTATTTTCTTTAAATAATTCTTATATAAACACTAGGTTTTTTTCACTTATTTTTATTTCTTTGACGGGCGAAGAAAAAAAGGAAAAAAAGAGGGGGGGTGACGCCCTTTAATAGAAGGAGGCGTCGATGGGGACGGGTGAGGTCCACTCGGGGCTGAAGATGACCAGGGCGGGATCACCGTAGATGACCTGGATAGACTGCACCTGCATGCTCGCGGGTCCATACATCGAGGTTGGGTCCAGCGTGGTGAAGTCTCGGTAGTGTAACCAGACCTGGTGGGAGAATGCGACCCCAATGGAGACTCCATGGACCAGTGCCTCGTTGAAGAAGGCGTCATCGCCGATGTCAGCTTCTGGGCATAATCCGGTATTGGCGTTCCCATACCAACAGAGGGCACCGTGATCCAGATAGACTAATGGGGCATCCCCATCACCGGTGGTACAGGACATGTAGAACACCGCGTTGCTGTGGAGGTTCTGGAAGCTTTGATCAATCCATTTGTAATGGACGACATCGTACAGCTCCGGGGGCTCAGGATTGAACCAGATTAATCCTGCGGCGTCTCGAGGTGTCTTCCAAATATCGTACATGTAGCCACGCCAGCCATCCCACCAGATTTGATCAGGGTAATTTGACAGGTTTGACTGGGGGTACATCGCCGCCATGCCACTGCCGCCGGTTCCATGACCGGAGTAGTAGAACACGCTGGCGCCCTCGTTCATCTGTTGGACGTGTGCTGCCCAGAACGTATGTCCAATAAAGGTCCGTAGATGGGAGCTAAAGGCGCTCTTCACCGCACTCGATGATTTGGCGGGATGAGTTTTCCCATCGTTTAGCCCAAAAGACATCCCTTCTGGATAATTCAGGATCTGGGCGGTGGTGACATTGCGGCCGGGGTTCACAAAGATCAACGCGGGATATAGGATGTCTCGGACCACAATATCGCTGGAATATGCTGGGGTAAGCCCGGGGATGTCTCCCGCATAGGAGTTGTTGCCCATTAATCCGGAATGCAGTTCCATGGGAATATCGGCGCGTGGAGCGACTACTACGTAGCCTTCTTGGCCGTCTCGATCAAGTCCTAAGCTCTTCGTGTAGTTGAGCATGTCGTATACCATCTCTTGGTTCCAGTATCGTTTTGCATCGCGACCAAGAGGCGGGAGGATGCTCGCATCCTTGTTCAACAAGAATTTAACGAAGGTCGTCATCAGTTTGAAGTTGCTTTGATCGACAGGCGCTGTGGCGAGGGGCATATGTCCATTCGCTCGGGAGCCGTGGTAGTAATCGCCGTCCCAGCGTTGCCAGGTTTGGACGCGTTCCGCTACCCCCGCTGCATCCCCGTATGGTGAATCTTCGACCAGGATGACGGGAGAACCATGGTATGCCGCAAGCATCGCTGCCGGGGCGAAGAATCCATTCCCTGTTTTCAAGGACGTGATGGTGATGTAATTCTCGGAGCCGGAGTAGCCCTTTATGTCATTTACGATCTCTTGCATGGTTGTCAGGTCCTTTTGGACTGTCGGCAGGCTTCCGCGTACCGCTGCGCCGATTCCACCGCGTTCAACGAAAATAACATGGGTGACGCCAAGGGTCGTAAAGGCGCTGGCGGTGGCTGCAGGAACGGTGTCTTTCGTCACGTACAGCAGCGGTAGATGGTTCAATGAGGCGATGACGGCGGCATTTGCCGCAGACACCGTGGCATCAGCTCGGTCAGAGTTGACGGTTCTCACTGTTGTGGTGAGGGTGTATTTCACGTTCGAGCCTGCCGCATTCTTGGGGACTACGATTGCTGTCCATGTTCCTGCTTGCGGATGGAGGACTTCTGCGGAGAATTCGGTGTGGGGTGCTGGATTCCATTGTCTCCAGGGGTTCTGGGCTGGGTTTCCTTCTCCATTCCACTCGAACATTGGGTTGACGGGCCCGTTCCATGCGGGGATTATCGGCGACCGTAGATTCCCTTGTGGATCGACTAGGAAAACAAGGAGATCGGATGCCGAGGCCGTGGTGAGGACTGCGTCGATGACTGAATCAGATGATGTCACTTTGAAGCGGTAGCGGTCACCTGCATAGGTGGTGATGTGCAGTGTGCTATACTGGGTTTTCGTGACTCCTGGTTGTGCTGCCCACATCCCAGCCCGGGTGAGGGGCATATAGATGTCGCCTGCATAACCAGGTCCATCGTAGGGACTTGGCCAATCATCGGCGCCCATAGCTATAAATTTTGGGAAGAGATTGAGGAGCAGTGCGCCGTTGGCGTTTCCATTAGTCACTGTAATCCCTGAGACATTGACGCTCATCGCACACCATTTCGGCCCGAGGTTCATCAGGTAACCAAAGGTGCTTGAAATCCTGGAATCAGTGCTCTGTAAATCAGTGACATGAGTTGACCGGACCAGTGTGGCTGTCTTTTTCAGTGCGGTCCTTGTGGTATCTTGATATCCGCTTCCATCGACGGCTACCACTGCGGTGCTTGAGGACGTCCAACTATGGGTTGCGATGTCAGCCGCTGCCTGAATCGGATCTGATGGGACTGTGTATTGCTGGGGGGTCTTCCCGTAGGTTGCCAGATATGCATTCCAGTCATTTACGAGGTACTGGGTGGTGTTGTCAACAATGCCGAAGGCTGTCGGGTCATCGTAATAGGCTGTCGGGGTTTTATCGCCACTGTATATAATGGGTGCCACGTAGCGCTGTCCACCAGCGAGGTAGTTGGAGGCGGGGATAGCGGCGAGGTACCCGAAGTCGTCAGTGGTGGAGTTGGCGACATTGGGTATGGTGAAGGTTTTTGCGATAGGGGTGATCTGAGGCTCAGAGATTGGTCCGGGTGGCGGGTTGGTCGTGGAGCTCTTGAAGGCGAGGGTGAACTTGTATGGCCCAGAACCGTAGGAGTAGTATTGCCATTGTGTTGGATGGGGGCAGTCGACCCAACCCGGGTAGATGTCGACCCGAACAAACCAGAGGCCGGAGACGTCTGCCTGGTAGTCGAACGTATCATCGTAGTAATTGTTACCTCCATAGACAAGTGTGCCGCTGGGGTTGTAGAGCCAGATGTCAAAGTCCGTCATGAGGGCGTAGCTCTTCATGTTGAGGGTGAGGTTGATCCATTGGCCCTGGGTCACTTCGAAGCTATACCAGTCGTAGGGGTCGTTCATGTCAAGGTAACCGGGGTAAATTCCGGGGGTGATGAGGACTGCGGTGTTGATGGTGTTACCGGCGTCGGTGCCGGTGTTGGCGTCGTTTTGGTTCGTCATGTTGATAGTGAACTGGTATTGGCCTTGGCCGGTGCCGCTGACGTATCTGAAGCACATGCAGATCTTCATGGTGTCAGGGGCCGTGTAGAGGATGTTTTCGGGTGTGGAGCCGGTGTTGTTGGAGCTGGCGAGGAGGTTGGAGTTCTGATCGTAGACGCCGAGGTCGAAGTCGAAGCCGCTCGGTGGGGTGAGGGTGATGTGAACCTGTTGGCCTTTGGCGATGGGGAAGATGTTCCAGTCTGATGTGTCGGTGCTTGAGAGTTTGCCGGTGCGTCCACGGCCAGGTGTATTATCGAGGAGTTCGCCTGGATAGAGGTTGTTTGAGGTGGCGAGGGTGTTGCCGCAGTCGCGTCTGTTGCCCGCGTCGTCATGGTCTGAACCACCGATAGTCAAGGCGGGGTCGTCCTTTGTATAATAACTGCGGTCGAGGACGAATGTGCCTGTCGGGTTGTTTGGATCATAGTAGGTTTTATTGGAGTTAGTGGTCGGTGCCGTAACCGGTTGTGTGCTGCGACTTCCTACGGCGGACATTAATCCGGTGCCGAGTAGAAGGAGGCAGAGTATAACAGCTTCAAATATTGTTTTTGTAGAATTTGGTTTATAAACCATTGTTAACCCCCTATTTACCTCATTATAGAAGGTACGGCTATATATATATTTCCGTTGGGATAGCCGGTTTATTTTCTAGGAGGGATTGTTGTGGTTTTATTATTGGATGGCGAGTAGGCGTAGGTCGATTATTTTTTAAGCGAGGGGTTGTTGTTGGTGCTTGGATGGTGGAATGGTGGATGCATGGCTTGCGGTTTTACTGATTGTAGGGTTTTTCGTCGGTGTTGGGGTGTTGTTGTTTGTGGTGGTGTCCCGGGCGTTTCGTTTGCTGGGGTTGTCTGCGGCGGTGGCGGTTTTGGTGGTGGGTGGGTCGTTTCTTCTGGGCGAGGGGATTTTGGATGGGGTGGTGGGTGTGCCGTTGTCTGCTCTGCCGTTGGTGTCGGTGGGGTTGTGGCGGGTGGGGGTGAATGTGGGGGGCGCGGTGATCCCGTTGATATTGTGTGTCTATCTGGTGGTGAGGCATCGGTTGCCGTGGGGACGATTGCTGGTGGGTCTGGTGTTGGTGGCGTCGGTGGCGTTTGTGGTGACGGTGCCGGATGCGTCGCGGGGGATTGTGTCGCGTTTTCCGTGGTGGTTGTTGCCGGTGGTGGTGGCGAGTGTGGGGTCGGTGGTGTTGATGCATGGTCGGTGGCGGACAGCAGCGCCGTTTGCGTATGTGACCGGAGTGTGTGGGGTGTTGTTGGGGGCGGATGTGTTGCATTTGCCTGCGTTGCTTGGGACGGTGATTACGGAGTCGAGGACGGCGGTGATTGGTGGTGCGAGTGTGTTTGATATGGTGTTTACGACGGGGTTGTTGGCGGTCCTGTTAGACGGTCTGCTGATGTATCAGGAGAAAAAAGAGAAGTAGGGGTAGGGCTGTCTTGAGTGTGGTGTGGTTAGGGTTTTTTGGTCCCGTATTTCATGCCCCAGGAGGCCCACATTGCGCCCATGATGCCGCCGAAGAGGAGGAGGGCGATGATGAAGATGGCGATGTTCTGGTAGATGGAGTAGGTGTTGGCATAGGCCCAGAACCAGTAGATGAGGCCGAGGAGGATGGCGAGGCCGAGGATGCCGGAGGCCCAGGTGCGTGTACGGAAGCCGGGGGTGTTCCATTGTTCCCTGTCTATGTCTTTCATGTAGCGTCGACCCCAGATCATCCAAGGGGTGCCGAGGAGGATGACGAGAAGTAGGATTGAGCCGAGGATGATGGCGACGTTGCGGTACGGGTTGTAGTTGGAGGCGTAGAAGAAGAGCCAGGCGATCAGGAAGATCAGCCAGCCGACGGCGACAACGATGGAGAGTGATACACGCCAGCCCATGCCTTCCATGGGTGGCTCTTTACATTCAATTGGTTCCTCTGTAGGTTGCATGTCGATGCTCACCGGCGGTCCCCTAAGCTGATGCTTCTATATAAACCTAGCACGCCTGAGCCACGGTGACAGGCATCATCTTTGAGGCAGAGAGCGTTGGGAACGAGGAGAGGGAAACGACGAAGGTCCATCGCCAACAAACTTATTATATAGTCCATATATTTTACCCGTCACGTTTTTCCTTGAGGCAGACAATGGACGAAGAACCAACACAGCCCGCCGATGCCGCTGAGACGGCAGAGCCAGCGGAACCCGCGGAGACAACAGATTCCACTGAACCGACCGAGCAGACCGACGCGACTGAAGAGACGGAGCAGGCTGAAGCAGAGACGCCGGAGCCGACCGAAAGCATCGAGTCCATGCTCAAGACTAAGGACGAGCTGCAGGTCCGCGCCAACGAGCTGAAACGCAGCCGGGACGAGCTGCACGAGAAGTCCAAGAAGATGGCCATTGAGCGCGACGAGATCAACGCCAAGGTCCGTCAACTCCGCAACGAGATCAACGAGCACAAGAAGAAGCGCGACGAGTACAACGAGCGCGTCAAGCACGCCAAGGAACAACGCACCGATTTCACCAAAGGTCACATCGATTTAAAAAAGCAGATCAAGGAACTGGAGAAAGACCGGGTCCAAAGCAGCGGCATCAACCTCAACGAACTCAAGCAGCAGCTGCGTAAAATGGAAAACGAGCACATGACGCAGCCGATGACCGCGCAGAAGGAGAAGAAGTTCATCGACTCCATGAAAGAGCTATCGAAAAAAATCAAGACCCAGGAAGAAACAATCAACAAAGACCCCAAGCTCAAACAAGCCATGGACGACGAGAAACTCTTCAAGCAAAAAGCGGAAAAAGCCCATGACACTGTCGAGAAGCTCGCCAAGAAAGCCCAGGAAGAACATCAGTCCATGATCGAGCTGCTCCAACAACTTGACAAATATGTCAAACGCACCACCGAGATCCAGGAGAACATCGTCGTCTCCAAAATCGAGGCGGACAAGATCCACAAAGAGTTCATCGACCACGTCAACCGCATCCACGAGTTAGAGAAAACCATCGCCTCCACCGAAAAGAAAAAGGAGAAGAAGAAGAAACTCGCGGACGTCACCGCCGCCCAGCGCGAGGCCGACGAGATCTACGATCGCTTCAGAAAAGGCGAGAAGCTTTCCACCGAAGACCTCATGGTCCTGCAGAAAGCCGGCCTCCTCTAACCCCTCACCAATCCATTCCCACCACAGGATCACCACCATTCCAATAGTAGGAGGAGAAGCACCCTATGCCGTGTGAATTGTGTGGACGAGAAGTACAAGGCTGCAAACTCGCCATCATCGACGGCGCCAAAATCCGCGTCTGCCCCGACTGCATCAAATACGCCGAAAGCGTCCCCGAACAACCCAAACCCACACCCCCACCCGTCCCCGTCCAACGCTTCCTCACCCAACGCCCCCGACACGGCCAACCCAAAGACATCTACAAAAACATGCAACCAGACCTCGTCACCGACTGGCACCACAAAATCGAAGACGCACGCAAACGCAAAAACCTCACCCGCCAAGAACTCGGCTTCCGCATCGGCGAACGCACCGTCACCATCCAAAAAATCGAAAACGGAGACCTCCGACCCAGCGACCAAGTCATCGCCAAACTCGAAAAAGAACTCCAAATCAAACTCCTCGAAGCCGTCACCGACGAACAACCAACCACCCCCACCAAACCCACAGGCACCCAGCCCAGCTACACCCTCGGCGACTTCATCAAAAAGTGACCCAATGACCACACACAACGACGTCACCGAAGCCCACCACGCAATCCAACACGGCCACGTCATCATCTACCCCACCGACACCCTCTACGCCCTCGGCGCCGACCCCACCAACACCACCGCCCTCCACACCCTCTTCTCCCTCAAACACCGCACCCCCGACATCCCCCTCCCCGTCGCCGTCCACTCCCTCACCGCCATAGACCACATCGCCACACTCACCCCCACCGCCCGCAGACTCGCAGACCGCTTCCTCCCCGGACCACTCACCCTCATCCTCCACAAAAAACCCCTCCTCCCCGACCTCCTCACCGCCGGCCAACCCACCATCGCCATCCGCATCCCCAACGACCCCACCGCCCTCCAACTCCTCCACCTCACCGGACCACTCACCGCCACTAGCGCCAACCTCCACAACCAACCCACACCCGCCACCGTCCCCGAAATCCTCCAACAACTCCACGCATCCGCCCTCCACGCCATCGACCGCGGACCACGCAACCAGACCGCCTCGACCATCATCGACCTCACCACCACGCCCCCACAAATCCTCCGCCATGGCACCATCCCCGACCACACCATCCTAGAGGCCCTCCATGGATGAAACCATCTACCAAGCATACAAGCACGCAGGCCATATCGCCAAAGAAGCCAGAGACTACGGCGCAAGCCTGCTCAAACCCAACGCCACCTACCTCTCCATCGCCACCGCCGTCGAAACACGCATCCACGACCGCGGCGGCAGACCCGCGTTCCCCGTTAACATCGCCTGCAACCACATCGCCGCCCACTACACACCCACCGACACCGACCTCACCATCGTCCACCCCGGCGACGTCATCAAACTCGACGTCGGCGTCCACATCAAAGGCTACATCGCCGACACCGCAGTCACGTGCGAAGTCGAAACCACCAAGCACACGGACCTCATCCAGGCAGCCAACGACGCTCTCGACCAGGCCATCAGCCTGATGAAACCAGGCGTCCCACCCTCAGAGATTGGGAAAACCGTTGAAACCACCATCACCAGCCGCGGCTTCAAACCCATTGAAAACCTTATGGGCCACAGCCTTACCCAATACGAACTCCACTCTGGCCTGTCCATCCCCAACGTCGCCGGCTACGTCAGTCGCCGCAGGCCACAATCCGGTGACGCCATCGCCATCGAACCTTTCGCCACTACCGGCGCCGGCCGCGTCATCAGCGGCGACGGCAGCAACATCTACATCTGCACAGACACTCTCAAGACCCACCTGATCCGCGACCATGCCCTGAAACAGACATACGACCGGATCCGCACCGCCTTCAACACCCTGCCCTTCGCATCCAGGTGGTGCCGCCCCTTCTTGCTCCCCACCAGCGACCTGCCCCTCCGACGCCTCGCACGACTTGGCGTCATCCGCGAATACCCACAACTCCGCGAAGAACGCGGCGGCATGGTCGCCCAAAAAGAACACACAGTCCTTGTGACCGATGACGGTTGTGAGGTGATTACATGAAAGCAGCCAAGACGGCTCAAAAGAACAACGGAACCATCCTGCAGCTCAGTGAACTAACCTGGAAACAACTCGACAAACTCAACCGCACGACCACCATCATTTTCATCCCTCTCAGTCCCCTGGAAGAACACGGACCGCACCTCCCCATCGGCACCGATCTGCTGACCACCCAGGATGCGACCAAGGAAGCCATGAAACTGATCCAGAAGAAAAAACCAGAGTTCACGCCGCTGCTGCACCCTGCGATTCCTCTAGGTCATACCGGCATGGCACAAGGCTTCCCCGGAACGATTTCTGTCTCCGTGAAGACGATCCGCACGATTGTCGTCGACACCGTCTCGGCTCTCGCCGACCAAGGGTTCCACTACTTCGTCATCTCCACCTTCCACATGGACCTCGGCCATCTCAAAGGCATCTACACGGCGATGACCAGACTGAAAAAAACCTATCCCATCGACATCATCGAGCCCTGGGGACCATATTTCTACAACCAGGAGGTAGAACACCGAGAACCCAAGGCGAACTTTGACACACATCTGGAAATCCATGGATGCTACAGAGAAACCTCCATGATGCTGTACCAATACCCCTACCTCGTTGACCCGGTCTACAAGACACTCCCTCCGGTCGTCTACGACGTGTTCTCCCCAAAGGCCTTAGGGAAAACCTTCAAGACCGTCGGCGCCACGGAAGGCTACATCGGCAGCCCGGCACACGCCACTAGTGATTACGGCCGCTGGTACTTCCAAGAAATCGTCGAAACCATCGCCACCGCCACCATTGAGATGCTCGAAGGACGCCCCACCACCGATCTCCCGGCGAAAACAAAAATGGCGATGCGCAGCATGTTCTGGCTCTAAACCAACCTCAAATGTTGCCCACTGAGGCGGCAGAAACCGAACCATCATCGAAAAACACGAAACGTAAGTGCAACTACCGAAAATACGCCCCTCAGAACAAATGACACGGGCTGACATCCTTCATAGATTGAATACAACAAAAAAACTGAAAACCACGATAAGGACCGGTACTCCAGGATTCATATTCACTCGTAATAACATCAGAGTAATGGTAACGAGAAAGCCAAAGAAAAGTATATTAACAAACAACCGGTTCCGTTATCTTGGGATGGGACAACCATGAAAAAACCTGAGAACATCTTCATCTCCCTACAACTGCGCAAAGACCAAACCTCAGGCGGTCTACTCCTCGACATCCACTTCAACAAGGATGCAACAAACTTCACCATGGACCCGGAGAACGTCTGTTGGTCACCCACCATCGAAGAACTCGACTTCATCGCCGAGGTCTTCGACCTCATCGCAAAAAACAAACGAGGCAGCGAGAGCAAACTCCGTCCACTCAACGAGGCACCCGCCACTAGACAGGTCGACGAGTCCACACTCCTTGACCGCGTCATGGACAAGAAAGACAGAGGCAGGACGTTTACAGCCGACCGATAAGCGCACCAATCATCACCGGCAGCAACACAGTAGCATCACCTTCCACCGTGATGTTCTGAGCACGCTCCGCGATTTTTCCCCATGAGATAGCCTCACGGGTCTGCGCGCCAGACAGACTGCCGTCCCACTCAACTGCAGTCGTGATGTACACCGCGTAGTCCAAGCCGCCCTTGAACTGGTTCCACCAGATAGTATGATGTTTAGAGATACCACCACCGATGATGAACGCCCCGGTCTGCTTCGCCTCAAACACCAGGTCTGACAACTCTTGCTCGTCCTGGAACAAGTCGATTGTTAAATTCCGATGCTGCTGATAATACATCCAGAGCTGGCAGCCGAAAGCCCCATCGGTGATACCCGGGATGTACACTGGGATCTTGTTCTTCCAGGCCCAGTAGACGACCGATTCCTCTTTCTTTTTCTCCTTCTCTAGTCGTTTCCCTACAGCCCACACCAGGTCCTTGGTCGACCATTTCGGCTTCTCTTTATAGAGATCCTTGATGATGGGCTGGAGTTTCTGTTCAAGGATAGTCCCGTAGCTGGCGATAGGAATGAAGACGTTCCCAAGCCGGTTGATTCCCTGCTGGTGCAGCTCCCGGTCGTCAGCCATGAAGCTGCCCTGATAGTAAGGTTTCCACAGCCGCGCTAAATCATGGTCCAGGGTGCCGGCCGTGGTGATGACCACGTCAAACAGTTTGCGTCTGAGCAGCTCTTTAATGATGCCGCGTGTGCCAGTTGCCATAATGCAGGCGGGGAAGGACAGGATTTTCGTGCAATCCTTCGCATGCATCATTGCCTCAAGGATGTCAACGCCGATGGCGACATGTTTAGCGCTGAACCCGCCTGCCTCTGAGAAGCTGCGGACGAGCTGATCTATCGAAAGGTCTTTGGTTATAGTGATGTCCTGGATGGGTTGTTTCTTCATCGTATCGCCCCTCGGTACACGGCGAGCGCGCCGTACCCGACACATGAGGTATCGGGGTGCACGTCGTACGACGTGCCGTATTTTAAGAGTTCCGCTTTCGTCGCTCCAAGTTTTTTTGTCGCGGTCAGCATCGATGCGACGGGTCCATAGCCGCACATCGTAATCCGATGGGATTCAACGGTGTCGACGAGTCCTGACGGGTCCATGGCTGTGATCTTTTCAATGGCAAGTTTGTCCTGCTGGTATGCGAACTCGTCGACGCGCATTCCTTCAGGCTGCTTGTTCATGTAATTGAAGCCGACATGGGAGAAGTCTGAAGAGGCAATGATTACCACGCGGCGGTTTTGTTTTTGAATAGCGGAGGCGAGGATAGAGCCTACCTCCGTGGCGGTCCGGAGGTCTTGCATCATCATGCAGAGGGGGACGAAGTCGAAGGGTTTGTCTGCGGCGATGAACTGGAGGAAGGGGAGTTGGACTTCTATACTGTGTTCATAGCGGTGTGCGGAGTCGTCGGCGTCGATGATACCTTGCTGCAGGGTTTTCGCCAGCGTCTCGTTAATGGGGACAAGTCCGAGGGGTGTGCGCCAGGAGCCGTGGGTCATGACTGAGACGCCGGAGCCGCGACCGGTGTGGTTCGGACCCAGGATGATGAACGTGTCGGCGAAACCGTGGGTGGCGAGCGCACTGTAAGCGTGGGAGGCGATGGGTCCGGAGAAGATGTAGCCTGCGTGGGGGACGACGAGGCCGCTGATGGCAGGGGGTCGGTTGGCGAGTCGTGGAATGCTGCCGTTGCCGCGGCTGTCGCGGAAGCTGTCGGTGAGTTGTTGGCGGAGGCCTGCTTCTGTCCCGGGGTAGAACTGGCCTGCGACGGCTGGTGGGCGGATGGTGGTAGGCGGCATAATGGTGTTTCCTCTCTCAAGTGGGTCAATGACCGGGGCTTTCATAAGACTTTGCGTACAATAAATTATATATAGAGAGGAGGGATAGCGGGGTAAAACCACTTCGGCATGGGATACCTATGGAGACCGTTTGTCACATCGAGATTCTGAAGGATGGCCGCGATTTCGTGGCACGGGCGCATCTTGCGAACGGTTCGGTCAAGGAGTATCGTCATCAGATTTTTGAGGATGTGTTGACCGAGATGGTCATCGATCTCCAAGAGGAACTCAGCGAGTAGCGCTGAATCAGCCATCCCCAATTTGTTTTTCCCAGTACGTAGATAAGTAAAAAAAATTATTATTGGTTTTAAAATTTTACGGACGAGGCGACGATGACGACGATGATGAAGACCATCAGGCCGTACATGACGTAGACCCAGAGGCGGTTGCGTTTGCGCATGGCCTGATATTGGGTTTTGCATTCCTCGGAGCAGAAGGGTTCGGTGCTGGTGGTGGCTTTGCGGCAGATCTGGCAGTGGGTGTGTTGGGGTATTTGGTCGACCATAGGCTGATCGGAGGGTGCATTCGCGTGTTGTTAGAAATAGTTTGTGATTCGAAGAGGGTGTGGCTTAGCGTGGTTCGTCGCTTTTATGTTGGTCCGTGTATTTTTGGATGACGTGGACCATGATGATCATGATGGTGACGGTGACGAGGATGCTGAGGTATAAGGCGAGGTGGTAGATCATGATGGGGGATCGGATGCCCCAGCCGTTAGTAAGGATCGCCTGTGGGCTGGTGACCATGGCGGAGACGGCGATGTCGATGCCCCAGAAGCAGAGGATCTGGATGAAACCGAGTCCAAAGAGGATGAGGAGCCATTCGAAGCGTGTGATCACAGGAACCCCCTATGTATTATTGGGGTCTCAGGCTATTTATATTTTATTGTAGTAATTATTTTAGCGGTTCGCCAAGAGTTCTTAGAAGAGTCTTTCGCGGATTTTTGTGAAATCTTGGAACGAAAGCTGGAAGATTTCGCTACGGCAGGATTTTGACTTTTCCCTCTTTTATTTCTATGGTCATCAGGCAGTGTATCGCGACTTTGAAGGAGGCGCTGATCTCTTGGGTGCAGTTGCCTTTATCGATGGCGATGTAGATGCCTTGGACCTTCACCCCGATCTTCTTGAGGACGGTGAGGACAGCGCGTAGCGTCCCTCCGGTGCTCAGCACATCGTCAACGATGACGACCCGGTCTCCTTTCTTCAGCCCGTTGATGTACATCTTGGATTTCGAGTACCCGGTGACCTGTTCCACCGAGACCTCACCAGGCAAACCGTATTCTCGCTTCCGGATAATCGTGAACGGGATACCAAGCTCAAGGGACAACACGGAGGCTAACGGAATCCCCATCGCTTCCATCGTCACAATGCGGTCAATCGGTCCGATGGTCTTGATTTGCTTCTTCATCTCATCCGTGACTTCCTTCAAGAGCTGAGGGGCGATCATCGGCACGCCGTCCGTGATCGGATGAATGATGTAGAAATACTCACCTTTCTTGATGATAGGGGCGTCATAGATCGATTGCTTCAGATGCTCCAGGCTCACAGCTCACCAACCTCCAAACACGTCTTCTTCAACACCGGAATGAACTCATCGATAATCTGCTTTGTGATATGCGGCATGCAGACGATCCGGATGCAGGAGAGACGCTCGACTTTATTGACCCGCCAGCCCTGCTCCGACAATTTCTTGACGACGGTCGCCGGCTTCTTCAGCCGCACCCCCAGCACGTTCATCGTCGGCGGCAACACCAGCTCCAGGCCAAGACCGGTGATCCGCCGCTTCGCATACCGCGTGACATCCATACACGACCGCACCATCTCGCAATACCCGTCCCGACCGAGATAGCGTGCGACCGCGTACGCCGCAGCGACCGGCGCACCCGACCGCGTCCCCAGGATCCCCGCGGACCGCTCGCTGCTGATGTACGGTGAGGCGACACTGATGCGCCCCAACCACGCGGCATCCCGGATCATCAGAGTCCCTAGCGGGATCGCCGAGTACCCCATCTTATGCGAATCCACCGAAATCGAACTGACGCCAGGACATTGGAAGTCGAACTGCAGGACATCCTCCCCCAATTCTCGCAGGAATGGGATGACGAACCCCCCGAACGCCGCATCCACATGCAAAAACACATGCTCCGCTGCACAAATCTCACTAATCTCAGGGATCGGATCGATTGTACCCAGCTCCGTCGTCCCCACAATCCCAACGACGGCCGCGGTCGACGCCGTCAGCTTCTTCTTCAACTGCGACACATCCAAGGTATACTCTTTAGTCAGCGGCACCTCGACCAACCGCATGCCCATCAACGACGCGACCTTTTCAAAGGAGAAATGCGCGCTCTTCGGCAACACAATGTCCGTCTTCTTCGTCAACTGCTTCGCCAGCCACATCGCCGTGATGTTACCCTCAGTGCCACCGCTGACGACCTGCCCGGTCGCTTTCCGAGGAGCATGTAGCAGCTCGGCGAGAAACGCCAGGAACCGGTCCTCAATCGCCTTCGTCCCCGGGCACAACTCCGGGTCACCGAGATTTGTCTCCAGAAAGCGGATGTATGCCTCCCGGGCGATTGGATGCGGCAGGGCGCACATCGAACCCAGGATCCGACCGCTGGCAAAGCTGAAATCCTGCTGACGGAACCCCTCAAGCTCTCTGAGAACCTCTTCGAACCAAGGATCTGGCTTCGCAATCCCCATGCTGGAGGAGGGTAACCGCTTCCCCCTCAAAAAAGATTCCCATCCGCCCCCCATCTTACCAATTGCGATAACGAAAAAAAAAATAAACATTGTACAATAAATTTTATTAGGTAGGAGGCTCTCTATTACCTGTTATGCCAGCCAAGCGACGAGCAAAGAAGGAAGCACCATCCTCTCCAGCGTCCACCCAGCCCCTAGCACCAATTCCAATTCCTGCAGCAAAAATCAGTAGCGAACCCGCTACGACACGAGGCTCTCAACAGGAGAAGAAACTCCGTTTCAAGCTCCCCTCCTTCAATCTAGCCCCACGGGCAGCCCTCCAAAAACTCCGGTTAGCCGTCCTCACCATCTTCCTCCTCAGCACCTTGTCCATCGTCTTGGTGCTCGTCTCCTTTCCCATTGCAGTGGTGCTCATCCTCATCAGCTACCTTCTCTTATTCGTCCTCCTCTTTAAATTACTCAGGATAAAGAAGCTGTAATAAAAGCAGATGTCAAAATAAAAACCATCACATTTTAATAGCAGCTAACGTATGCGTAATGCATGATGCCAAAGGAGAATATGTCAAAACCTGAGGAGGTTACTTCGTTTCTCAAACTGCCGGTCTACACCCGAGAAGGACTCTACGTCGGTCACGTGAAGAACATCTTCCTGGAAATCGAGGAAAAACGCATCGGAAGCCTGCTCGTCACCAACACCAACCCTACCCTCGTCGAAGGCAGCGTCGACATCGCCGTGCCCTACCGCTGGGTGAACTCCGTCGGCGACATCATCATCCTTTCTAACTTCCCCGGCAAGATCGTCACCAAGAAAAAAGAAAAAGAGAAGAAGAAGGAAGGCCAACAGCAGGGCGAAGCGAAAATCGACCAAATCGAATAAACACCCCTCGATAGCCTTTCTTTTTGTTTTTTTAAATGCGTTTCAAATATTTCAAATAAATTTTAAATAATTGAAAAATCGTTTCGAAGATGAGTTTATAGGAGAAGGAGGCATAAAAGAATGAAAAAAAACAAGTTCATAATTGGCTTGATCCTTTTTGTATTGATTACATCAACAGTATCGGTATCAGCAACTTACACCCTACCGAGAAATGAAAACAGAGAAAACACTGTAAGAGGACATCCATTTATTGATCCATCCATTTGTTTAACAAAAAACTATCTACCTATCCTTCAAAAAGCCTTATCTTCCTTAAATGAAGGTTGTTTTCGGATTTTCTTGCAGGAAGTGATTAAGAAAATCCAGTCGAAAGGAAGTATAAATTCAGAGGACATCCAAGATATAATTCTACAATCACAATTAAGCATAGACAGGGTTTATTTTTGTAAATTTATAAGGACAAATGAGGTGGGTATAAGTGGTACTTTGAATCCAGGTTTTTGTAATCATATGTTCAGATCTTTTTACTATGGCGGAATATTACATTGGAGAGCTGACCGAGATTTATACTATGGACGTCCCCAAATCAGCATTTCAATTGGACATGATATGCTGACCTATACTCACGAAGGACTTTCAATCGGCTACTTTGGGTACGGCTGGTATTCCTGGGGGATATTTGCAGGCCAAGTGGAAATGACCTTCGATTTAAGTGGCTTGGGCGCCATCATCATTATCGCGATTTAAAGTCTTCATTGAAATTCTCAGCAATTAAACAACAGTCTAATTTATCAGACTTTTTACATTCTGGTTTATTTCCTACTCCATTGTATCTCCCTTGTTTATAGGACATTTTATGATGCAATCCTTAAAAGGGGAAAACATTTTTATATCCAGAAGGTTATTTTATATTTAAGATACATTAGGGAAGATAAAGAATTGACAGAAAGAAACAACAAGAAATGTACAACAAATTTTAAATACTCTGAAGGATAAAACAAAAAGTGCAGATAAGAACTAAACCTGGTGGAAAAATGAACTGTCCGAAGACTGTCACGGCAAGCATCCTCATAGGAATACTCCTTCTCAGTACCATGATGACCATTGTACCGACGACGGAAGCAAAATTCCTGAATCTTTCAAGTCTCGTCCGGGTATCTTGGGCCGGCAATGCCACTGAACAACCAATCGTCCCCCGTGGAGCATTACGAACACTGGAATTGAATGTATCATATACTGTAACCCGTGGTGCGTTTGGCAAATTAGCGCTGTTTCTTTATGTTGGAAAACAAATTAACGTGAACTTACAGATACTCAATACTCCCGACTGGTGTACTGCAAGCCTCCAAACACTCACGATGGCATTTACCGTTCCTGCAGACGCGGGCGTAGTTCAGACAATGTTTACGACACTTTCTTTGGCTGTAAGCGATCAAGCACCTGCGTATGGTCTCGGGAGTATCACGATCAAAGCCAGCGCGGTGGGAGCGGGACTCATTGCAGGGTATACGGCGGAATTTACCCTAACCTTTACCCCAGGGTACAAACCACTAATCAGCCCTAGCCTTCCCCAAACGAACACCAAAGCAATCGGGCCAATGGATACTGCAACATTCCCGATCCAGATAGAGAACCTGGGGAACGCGCGAACCTACGTCTTTCTCAGTGTCGTTGATGTTCCAAAAGATTGGACTGCTGTAGTTACCTCACAGGTCATCCTCGAAGAGGGAGCAGGATCAACAGCCACTGCGTATCTCGTGGTGAAACCTCCAAAGAACTTCGGGTATCATTACGATGAAAACACTATTAGAGTTTCGTTACAACCTGCGAGAGCCGATGATCTTACTAACAAGGGGGAAATAATTTACGAAACGTTCCTCCTCCAAAGTCGAGGATTCTCCACCCCAGGATTCGAACCGATACTGTTCCTGGGCGCATTAGCGGCTGTCCTTATCATAGTTAAGATTAAGAGGAAGAAAACATAATTCGTCACAACAAAAGGAGGGAGACTAAATCCCCTGCAGAAAAAGTGCTACTTTCCTCATTTGCAGCATGATTCTTTTTTCCAGCATTAGTGTCCTCACCGTAAAACCTTGTACGGCAAGTAAAATAACTTTTAAAGATATTATGGATCATTCAAAACCGTTCCCATTTTTAAATATTTTAGGCGCGCTTTACACTCAATTATTTGCACCAGTATTTAATTTTGCTGAGGGTTTCAAGGCGAATCAATCAAACATTACGATAGGGTACAATGAGCATATGAACCTTAAAGTAGGTCCGTATAATACTTCAAATGGTGAGATGCAGGAACCTGATTATTTCTGGTTCTTGACACAAGAAACGGTTGCTTTCAGCGCTGAATTTCCCAACGGAAACCCCGGCGGTGCCTGGTTTGTGACGTTCGACCCACCGCTTCGTGTAAAAACAAAAAACGGGGGGACGTTAAATTCAACCGCGACAATTTCACTAAGACCATCTACAATTTCTACCGAACCTATTCAAAATTGTGTGATACGAATCAGATTTGCTGATTCATGGTCGATTCAAGATCTCTGGCGGATAGAAAAACAAGATAAAAGTAATTTTTCTTTTATCTTTAGACTTACTTGGCCATTAGCAGCACTCGTCGATGGATTTGGTAAATGGAGCGGACAAACGCTGACAGATTACTACACATATGACATCGTGGCTAAAGTCAAAACGCATCACCAAGTCACATTCCAAGAAGTCGGCTTACAACAATTACAGCCGAATCAGATCACTTCGCTTCCGGTCACGGTCACTAATCGCGGGAATTACAATGACACCTTCGGGTTTCATGTAACCACAGGAAATGGCACGAATCTCGAAACGACGGGGAACAACACCATCACGTTAACTCCAGGAGCGCAAGGCGATACTTTCATCGGCATCTCCGTGCCACCCAACTTCCTCGACACCGGAACCTTACAGTCACTAAAAATCCAAGCATATTCCACAGAACAACCAGATACAATCATCGGCGAACAGACAATCCCCTTAGTAACACAGGGATTGTATGTATCTGAAATAACGGGAATAGGAGTTCTTGGGGCTGGAGTTCTCATTCTTTTGGTGATCATCCTCCTGTTTCTTTTAAGGAAAACACTCCGAGGGAAATACTACAAGGAGCCTGAAAAACCCTGGAAAATTCCGGAAGAACAAGATCACCTCGCGGAACTCAAACGTACCGACAAAAAAGCATACAACCAGGAACGCAAGATGATGGCCGATGAATACCAATCCGCGATGCTGTGGTTCGACGACTACAAAAAAGCCTTCCGCCAGGACCGACACAAGAAAAAAACAAAAGCACCTACGACAACCTCCATCACCAAACGATTACAGAATGCCTTTACGTTACGTATTAGAAAGAGACCGAAAAAAGAAAAACTGGTTAAAGTCCAACAACCAAAGGAATCCAGACCACTTGCTTCTCATGACGATGCCGATCGGGACAAGGCGCTACAACGAATCCTGAAAGAGCAGAAAAGACAGGCACGGTTCCTGAAAAAAAGCTAACCCGTCTTCCTTTTTCTTTTAAAGATGAAGAACATAAGAATCCCAGCGAGCACCAGGGCTGCAAGGAAGCAGAAGAGCCCAAGGCCTGGTCCCCATGAGGCTGGTAATTCTACGATGCCTTCGCCGGGGATGGTTACTTGAAATGGACCGCGCCCCATCAATCCTCCGACGCTGATTGTCGAAATCAAAGAGATGCTCACCAAGACAAGGAGTAGAGAGCCTCCGAAGATTAGCAGCGAACCTAGCCAGGATGCCCACATCAATCGCCTTCGTTTTTTTATTAGAAGCACAAGGCTAAGCAATAGTAAGCTTGCTCCAAGGATGCATCCAAGAAGAAAGAGGGACATTACTAGTGAAAATTGACTTGGGAGCGTCGCTAATTCTCCCGAGAGGACCTGTGGGGTCTGGATAATTGAGACCAAAGAAGTCGGGAAGAGGAAGAACTGGGAAGAGACGTGGGTCTCTGCTGATGTCCCTGAGATTTGCCACCAGGGAAGCCAAAGGGAAAATACAATTAATGCGATGATAAGTCCTGGGATGAAAAAGATCCAATCTTTTTTCTTATAGCTAAGGACTCCGGTGATTCCAAGGATGGCTATTCCGCCGATGATGAAGCCTAGTCCAGTCGAGTCTTGGCGTGCGACGATGGTGACTTCTTTTGGGCCATTTATCTGCAGGGGTCTGCTTGCGATTTCTTCTGATGCGGCTTGCGCATCGAGTTGATATAGGCCGGGTGGAAGTGAGACGTTGGCAAGGTTATCTGTTGCATTCACGGGAAGGGTTCTTTGTCCTCGTTTTAAGGTGAAGGATACTCCTTGGATGGGGGTGCCTCTTGCATCGAGGAAACGGAATCGAATAGGGTACTCTGCGGGGAACACTATGGTTGCAGAGGTTTCTTGTAAGGGGATGGTGGTGTTCGCGGTGAAGGATTGGTAGCGTACGCGGCAGGTGTATGGTGCCTGTGGTATCTGTGCGATGGTGAAATGCCCAGGGTTGGTGGCTGTGAGGCTGAGGTTTTCAGGCTGGTACATCCATGTGCTGGTGAGCTGAGGGGCAAGTGTGATTTCTGGTGGGAGTTGCCAGGTGTCCAGAATGGTGATGGTGAGGGTCGAGAGGTTTGTGGTGATGGTCTGTGCGGGTGTCTTTCGGGTGAGAAGTGGGGTGCGCAAGGATTTGTGTGCGAGGAGGAATCCTTTGTAGATGACGGAGGTTTCGTAGGGGGTTCGCTGTCGGGGGAGGGCGAGGGTGGCGGCGCCGTGTTGATTTGTGGTCGCCCAGGCGATAGGTGCGGAGGGTGGTCCTATGTTGATCTGGGCGTCTAGGATGCCTTGGCCGTGTTGGTCGTGGATTTGGTAGGTGACGGTGGTGGGTTTTCCGCAGCGGATTCTGACGGTGGTGTTGTCGGTGAGGGTGATGGTGGTGTAGCCGATGCATTGGGTCTGGTTGGTGTGGTGGGGGTGTTGGCGGTAGATTTTGATGAGATAGTCTCCGGGTGGGAGGTTGGGGAAGTGGATGGTTTTGGTGAGGGAGAGGTTTTTCCAGTCGATGATTGAGCTTTTGTTTGTGTCTGTGGTGGCTTGGTGGATGGTGAGTCTGGTGGTGGTGCCGGTGCTGATGAGGGTTTGGTGTTGGTAGACGGCTGCGGTGATGAAGGAGTAGTTTTTTCCTAGGAGAATGCTGAGTGGTGCGCCGAGGGGTGTGCTAGGTGCATCGAGGGCATGGATGGTGAGGGTGTACCGGGGTTCAGGTTTGGTGGGGGTGTGGGTGCCGTTGGTGGTGCCTGGGAGGAGGATGATGAGTTGGGGGTAGAGGGTGGCTTCGTTTTGGACGCTGGGGTAGCCGCCGCTGGTGGTGGTGTAGAATTCGGCGTCGTAGGTGGCGTGGTAGTTTGCAGGGATAGCGAGGTCTTGGGTGTTGGTAGTGGTGACGCTGTTGCGGTTGCATTGCAGGATGGCGGCGTCGTTGCGGAAGCCGGGGAGGTTGGGGGTGTTGGATTCGTAGAGGTTGGGTTGGATGCCGTCGGTTTCGTCGGTTCCGGTTTGGAGGACGTGGGTGGTGGCGAAGAGAAGGGCGTGGGCGGTGCCGTTTGTTCCTTGGTCGAAGCTAGCCCAGGCGGGTGTAGTGAGGTCGACGTTGTCGGTGGGTGCGAGGAGGCGGGTGACGGGGTCGGTGGTGTAGTCGGGTGTGGGGTCGATGCGGTATTCGTCGGTGCCGGTGGTGGTGTGGAGGTGGGCGTAGGGGTAGAGGCGGTTGATGTTGAGTTCGGGCAGTGTGCTGGTGTGGATGCCACCGCATTGGAGGGAAGCGAGGGTGCCGTCGGTGCTGGCGCCGGGGGTGACATGGCATTCGGCAGTGGTGGTGTGGTCGGTGTGGATGCGGATGCGTGTGTGGGTGGGTGTGGTGGTGTGGTAGTAGGTGTAGGTGGCGGTGGTGTGGAGGGTGGCGTCTTTGCTAGTGCTGGTGATTTGGATGGTGGTGGAGAGGGTGCCGTCGCGTAGGATGGTGTAGGTGAGGGCGTGGTCTGCGGTGGTTTGGAATTGGTCTTGGCCGTTGGCGTAGTAGTATTTGAATTCGAAGCTGGCGAGCATGTCGGTGGTGGTGGGTAGGACGGTGGTGGCGTTGGGGGTGAGTTTGGTGATGTAGTGGGTGGTGGTGTAGTAGAGGAATTGGCCGGCGTAGGAGATGGCGTAGATGGGTTGGTGGTCGTCGGTGATGAGGTAGTATTGGGATTGGATGGCGTAGCCGGGGATGGGTTCGAGGTAGTAGCTGCTGGTGGTGATGGTGACGTGGTCAGGGTACTGGGTGGGGGGTGTGGGGTTGTCGTCGTAGTAGGCGTAGAGGTGTTCGTCGCCCGTGAGGTCTGGGGGGAGGATGAAGATGAGGCTGCAGGATGCGAGGTGCTCTGATGAGGCGAAAGTGAGGTTGTAGAGTTCGTATTCTAGTTCGGTGGTGTCGCCGTTGACTTCGCTGATGACGCGCAAGGAGGTGTGGGTGGCGTCTTGGGTCCAGCAGGGGTTGGTCAGCGTGAGTCGGAGGTCGATGGGCTGGCCGGGGGCGGCGGGGCTGTGGAGGTCGATTGGTAGGGTGATTTCCTGGCGGTAGGACCAGGAGGTGTTCCACCAGTCGTTTGAGGCGGTTGCTGTGGGGACCTGTGGTAAGAGAAGAATTAGTAGCCAAACCAGGGGGATGAGAGGGTTCTTCCACATGTCTTGGTTTTGATATAGGTGCTTTTATAATAATAAGGTTTTGTACGTAGTTCGTGAGTTTCTCGAGGGTTTTCTATGGGTATATTCGCGAAAAAAGGTCTCTTTATCAAGCCTGGTGGATAGTTTTACCACTCCTGGGATGAAAAAAAAGAAAGGGGAAAAAGTTAGAGGGTTAGGGGTACGTGGTGGATTTCAGGGCTGCGTGAAGCTCACCGTAGGGGAGTGTCAGGTCGATTTTAACGATGTTGCCCGCGTCTGGCGCGTAGTAATAGGCGAATTCGTCACTGATGAGTGAGATGACTTTATCAGCGGTGTAGGATCCTGCAGGGACGGTGACGGTTTCTTGGTCGAGCACCCAGAAGGCAAGTGGTGTAAAAGAGTACTGGGCGGTCACCGTGAAGGGGATTTGGATGAGCCCGAAAATCCCTCCAAAGGTGGAACTCAGGGTAAGCGTTACATCAGGGAGATTCCAGAATTTTAGGAGATGTAACGGGAAATCAAATAGCGGAAAATCAGTGGTGAGACTGCCGTCTGAGACGAGTTTGATGGGGAATGGGATGTTGAAGGGAAGGGAGTTGACCTTGGTCATTGTAATACCGATGAGCTGCAGGGAGACGTGGTGGATTTGAAGGTCCGATTTCGTCAACTGCAATGTTCCCTTTAACCGTGTGAGTTGCGGTGTGAAGGACCCGACGAAATGATACGTTGATGACCCTGAGGGAAAGGTGATATCATAGTTTGCGGTGAGCTTGCCTGTGAGTCCCACAGTATAATAGTCTCCGGTGGTATCTGTGACGGTCCAGGTGAAATCATCGATCTGACCGTTCATGTGGATTTGCTGGCCGCCGGAACTGTAGTTCACTACTATGTTACTAATGGTATATGTCCATGCATTGTTCACGTTCCATATTGGAACATTATCATCAGACGTAGTTGAGGGATGACGCGTAGTTTGGTTTGGTGCGGCAAGAACTCCTATGCCACTCAGAATAAAAGCACAGACGACAATTACTGATATTATTTTTTTCATAGTCCTTACTCCTCGAGAATTTCTCTTGGTGGATTAATATCTATCTTGATTATTAAAATTTTGTGTATCAACCTTGGGGTTTGTGAAAGAATCAAGGAATTGTTTCTATTTTTTAATGGGTGCTATTGAGAGGAAACGACGACTCGGCCGTCTTTGATGACGGTGTGAACGTGGTTGACGCCGAAATGGTAGGCGAGGTGTTGGTGGCTGGGGCAGTCCAGGATGAGGATATCCGCATGTTTACCAGGCTCCAGGCTGCCGACCTCGCGGTTCTTGCCGATAGCGCAGGCAGCATTGAAGGTGGCCGCGGTGATCGCCTCACCTGGAGTCATTCGCATCTGGTAGCAGGCGAGCTGAATGATGAACTGCATGTTTTCCGTGTAACAGTTCGGGTTGAGGTCTGTGGCAAGGGCGACCGGCACGCCGAGGTTAATCATGGTGCGCGCCGGGGCGTACTGCTGCATCATCAGGCTGAACGGCGTGCCAGGCAGCAACACCCCGATGACCTGGGCGGTAGCCATGGCCTTGAGGTTCTTCTGCGAGGACTGCAGGAGGTGGTCGGCGCTGGTCGCATGCAGTTCTGCAGCGAGCCCCGCACCTCCGGTGTTTGCGAGCTCATCGGCATGCAGCTTCGGCCGCAGACCCAGCTTCTTGGCAGCAGTGAGGATTTTACGTGATTGGGCGATGGTAAAGAACCCGCGGTCGCAGAACACGTCGCAAAACGCGGCAAGCTTCGCCGCCTTCGGCAACATCTCGTCAATGACCATGGTCACATACTTAGAGGCGGTCGTGTCCTTAGGGACGGCATGCGCTCCTAGGAAGGTGGAGACGATGTCGATGGGCTGACGTCGGTCGAGGTCGGCGGCGACTTGCAACATCTTCAGCTCTGTGCCCGTCCGTAGTCCGTATCCGCTCTTCGCCTCACAGGTCGTCGTCCCATACCGCAGCATCCGAGCAAGCCGGCCTGCCGCCGCCTCATACAACGTGTCGGCGGAGGCGCTGCGCGTCGCCTGCACGGTATGGAAGATGCCGCCACCGCTACGCAGGATGTCCTCATACGTCTTGCCTTTGAGTTTCATGTCCAGCTCGAACTCACGCGAGCCGGCGAACACCAGATGCGTATGCGGATCCACAAACCCCGGCAGCACGGTCTTCCCCGCAGCGTCAATGACCTCAGCGGGATGATACCGAAGGTTCCGACCGATCTCCAGGATTCTGCCTTGGTCAACAGCTACTGATCCGCCAGGGATCACCGCAAGGTGGTTCATCTGCTGCTTCGTCCGCGGCACCGGCGCACCGGCGACCGTCACCACCTCACCGGCATTCTGAATCAAAAGATCAATCGACTCCATAGATACTCACAACGTCCCCAAATCGTTAAAACACACGGCTTGATTAAGGTTTAGGTAAAAAAGGTGCCATAGTATGGGAAAGCTCGTGGAATGCGTCCCCAACTTCAGCGAAGGACGAAACCAGACCACCATCGAAACCATCCGCAACCTCATCCAACACCACCCCGAAGTCAACCTCCTAGACTTCTCCCCCAACGCCGACCACAACAGAACAGACGTCACTATCATCGGCGCACCCCAAGACGTCAAGAACGTCGCCTTGGAAATCGCCATTAAATGCGTCGAGCTCATCGACATGAACAAACATCAAGGAGAACACCCACGGATGGGCGCCATCGACGTCGTCCCCTTCATCCCCCTCACTGACGTCACCATGGACGACTGCATCCTTCTCGCCAAACAGTTCGCCGAAGAATTCAGCAAAAAAACCAACGTCCCCTGCTTCCTCTACGAAGAAGCAGCCACCAAACCCTCCCGTAAAAACCTCGCGGACGTCCGCAAAGGCGAATACGAAGCCATCAAAACCGAGATCGGCACCAACCCCGACAGAGTCCCGGACTACGGCCCCAACAAGGCGCATCCCACCGCAGGAGCCACAGCAGTCGGCGCCCGCTTCTTCCTCATCGCCTTCAACGTCAACCTCGGCACCACCGACTTGTCCGTCGCCAAGAACATCGCCAAAGCAGTCCGCGCAAGCTCGGGCGGCTACCACTCTGTTAAAGCCATGGGATTCGACATCAAAGAACGCGGCATCGTCCAAGTCTCCATGAACCTCACCAACTACCAGAAAACCCCCATCTTCCGTGTTTTCGAAACCATCAAAGACGAGGCAGACCGCTACGGCGTCCCCGTCATCGGCAGCGAAATCGTCGGCCTCGTCCCCCTCGAAGCACTCATCCAAGTCGACGACTACTACCTCCGCTTCGAACACTTCAGCATCGACCAAGTCATCGAAAAAAAACTCCTTGACCTTAAAAAAGTGAAACCCCTATGACCACACTCATCGATATGAAAATGTCAGCATTCCTCGACGAACTCGCCTCAGGCTCACCCGCCCCAGGCGGCGGCAGCGTCGCCGCCCTCGCCGGCGCCCTAGGCGCAGCCCTCACCTCCATGGTCTGTCATCTGACCGTCGGAAAACCAGGATACGAACCCGTCCAGAACGCCCTCCCCCTCCTGCTGGACCAATGCACCAAGATTCGCCAGGAGTTCACCGTCCTCATCGACGAAGACACCGCCGCCTACAACACCGTCGTTACAGCCATGAAACTACCCAAGACTACTGATGAGGAGAAAGCCACACGCCGGGATGCGTTGCAGGTTGCGTTCAAGAAAGCCGCAGATGTCCCCATGCAGACGGCACGGCTCTGCCACGACCTCCTCGTCCTCGCCGACGACGTCGCCCACAAAGGCAACAAAAACTCTATCACCGACGCCGCGGTCGCCGCCCTCATGGCCCAAGCCGGCCTGGAGTCAGCCACCCTCAACGTCCGCATCAACCTCACCTCCATCAAAGACCCAAACTACATCACCCAGACCTCGGTGGAAATCCTTGACCTCCAGCAGGCGGCAGCGGAACGGGCGAAAGCTATATACGACTATGTCTCCAGTACCCTCGCCTAAGAGACAATGCCGTTTTCCGCCACAGACCTCTACCAGACCTTGTTGGACGCGTTCGGCCCTCAAGACTGGTGGCCGATGGACCGCTCTTATCATACCAAAGAAGGAACCGACCCAAGGGAAGAAGTCATCATCGGGGCGATCCTCACCCAAAACACCGCCTGGACGAACGTCGAAAAAGCACTCACAAACCTCAAAGAAAACCACGCCCTCTCGTTTCAAGCCTTACTTGCGTTACCAGAAGAAACCCTCCGACATTTGATCCAACCCTCAGGGTATTTCAACCAGAAAGCATCTCGTCTCCGCCTCATCGCCGCAGCTCTCCCATCGGACCTCGACAACTTCTTCCTCCAGGACCTCACCACAGCGCGCACGCAGCTCCTCGCAATCAATGGCATTGGACCCGAGACCGCAGACTCCATCCTCCTCTACGCAGGTGGACTCCCTAGCTTCGTCGTCGACGCTTACACCAAACGCCTCAGCATACGACTCCCACTTCAGAGTGGAAATGGATCCTATGAAACGATTAAGAAATCCTTCGAACAAGACTTCCTCAGCCTCCCACCAGGACAATACGTCTCCGTCTACCAAGAGCTCCATGCCTTGATTGTAGAATGCGGCAAAACCTACTGCCGCCCCCAGCCGCAGTGCATCTCCTGCCCTCTACGCAGGGGGTGCCAGCATGCTCTCCAACTTCTCCCGCAATGCCTCCGCCGGGATGTCCGGCAGCGAAATCAACAGCGTTGACCCCAGCTGACCCTTCCCCGACGGCTTCAACGAAATAAAACCAGCCAACTCAATCTCCTTCAGATACGTCCAAAACGTGGTATGCGCCCGCGGCTGCTCACGATACTCCTCACACGTGATCGCATACGTCTTCTCCACTTCACCGGTGATCGCGTACGCCGTCCCATCCTTCTGCAACCGCTTCGCAATGGACAACAATGTCAACAGCTGATGCTTCTCCAGGTTCTTCAACTTCGTCTCCGTGACAACCGAGTATGTCTCGGCCTTCGCCGCTCGCACATGCTCAGGAATCACCTGCGAGGACCGATGCTCATCCGCCGCGACCCCCGACTTCCACAGGATCTCGATGGCGAACCGCGCATCACCCCATTCACTGGCGATATCCGCAATCAGCTCCACACTCTCCTCACGAATCGCATGCGGCTTGAACGCTAGATCGACCCGCTGACGAATGATATCACATAACTCATCCCGCGTGTACTTCTCACACGCCAAGAGGTTCCGACGAAACGTACTCAACGTCGCCTCATCAAGCTTGTCGAGCACATCATGCTGAGAAATCAGGATAAGAGACACGGGGCTGTCCGTCTTCGCCGCTTCATCGGAGAACCGCGTCAGGCTGTAAATGAGGTTCGGCCCGCTCTTCTTCAACAACGCGTCAACCTCGTCGAGGACCAGCAGCAACTGCGCCCCACGTCGTTGCAGGTTCGTCCGCAGGATCTGCAACATCTCCTGCACGGAGAACCCTCGGTCCGGGAACCGCGGGTCGAAATGCGTCAGAATCGCGATGAGGACGAGGGAATCCGTGGAACGCTTCCGGCAGTTGATATGCACATACTCGATACTATGGCCCTGCTGCCGAGCAATGCTGGTGAAGGAATGGCAGAAGAACTTCGCCATCGCGGTCTTCCCGGTGCCGACCGGACCGCGGATCACCGCGTTCTGCGGCATACCACTCAACAAAGGCTTGAACAACTGGGTGAGGCGCCGCAGCTGATCCGTACGGTGAGGAAGTTCCGCGGGGACGTAGTCGAAATCCAACGCCCGCAGGTCCTTGAAGACCGATGAAGAGGACAGTTCATCCTCGATGATACCCATAGGCTGCGGTAATAGGCTGAGAGGATAAAACGTTATCTTCCCTGGGGGATAAATGTTATTTATTGGTTACCTCATTGTGGCTGACTATGATGGGAGGTGACAGTTCCGTGGAGTTCCTGCGTGAAACCTTTGGCGCGTTCTACGACAGTCATCCTGTGGAGCCACCGGACCGGTTCACCCGCCGTGAATTCGCCTTCCTCTTATTCGGTGGGAAAGGGATGGTGCGTCATCTGGCGTTCGACCGCCGGGAGCGACTCCAGGAATTTTTAGAAGGACGGGCGCCACAGCATGCATATTATTCCTCCGCGTACTATCAGGTGCCAAGCGCGGCGAAGATGCAGGAGAAGAAATGGATGGGCGCAGAGCTCATCTTCGACCTGGATTCCGACCATCTCCCCGGCGCGGATAAGATGACCTTCGTGGAATCCCTCGCCGTCGTCAAACAGGAGTTCCAGAAACTCGTCGAGGAGTTCTTGCTTGGAGACCTCGGGTTCCAGGAGAAATACGTCTCCCTCTATTTCTCTGGCGGGCGTGGCTATCATTGCCATGTCAAGGACCCGGCGATTCTGGACCTGGACAGCAGCGAGCGACGGGAACTCGTCGATTATATCACCGGCCGGGATCTGCAGGAGACCCTGATCTTCCATGAGCGTGTGACCGGCCGACGGTCGTATGGCGGGCAGGCGTACGCGAGCGGAACAAGCCTGCAGATGCCGTCACCGCAGGAGGCCGGCTGGAAAGGCCGGATCAGCCGTGGCATCATCGACATCGTCGAAGAGATTACAAAAAGTAGTGACCCATTGGAGAAACTCAAGGAGTACGGCGTTAAGGACAAGGACGCGGAACGCCTCGTTCTGGAACTCTCCGAGGACCGGGTCCGCAGGATCCGCGGCGGCATGCTGGACCAATCCAAGACTATTCGTAAGTTCTTCCTTAACAGCGCGCTGCGCAAGACCGCGGTGTCGCTGAGCGCTGGTGAGACGGACGAGCCGGTCACCTGCGACGTCAAACGACTCATTCGACTCCCCGGCTCTCTGCATGGGAAGACCGGGCTGCAGGTCGTCCAAATCACCGTCAAAGACCTTGAGACGTTCGACCCCCTGCGCGACGCCGTCGCCCTCCCCGATACACCCGTACGCGTGCAACTCTCCAGCGATATCAGCTATGACATGAAGGGGGAAGCATTCTCGCTTTCCCCCGGAGCGCATGAGGTCCCGTTATTTCTCGCCGTCTTCCTGCTTGGCCGAAAACAGGCCGTCCTCTCGGAGCCGTACCCATAAGTATATTAAGTCTGAGGCCTGTTTTGAACCCGTAGATTTCATGTCGAGGATTTCTCCAATGAAACCATGTGTCCGTCTCATCACTGGCTGCTGCCTGCTCCTCCTTATATTCAGCCCTTTAGCCGCGGCGCAACGAGGACCGCAGCTCTCGCCTTCACCAGCCACGGTCGATAACCCCTATCATACGTACGAGAATATGACCTCGACGCTGCAAAGCCTGGCAACGAATCATTCGGGCATCATGGAACTGTTTTCCATCGGCACTACGTACGAAGGCCGTAGCATCTGGGCGGTGAAAATCTCAGCCGACGTCCATTCCGAGGAAGGACGCCCACAGGCTCTCTTCCTGGGGGCACACCATGGCAACGAAAAACCAGGCGCCGAGGTCTGCATCCGCTTCATCCAATACCTCGTCGACACCTATGGAGTCCACGACATTGACAACGACCATGACGGCCGGCTCAACGAAGACCCCTTGGACGGCGTCGACAACGACCATGACGGCCTCATCGACGAAGACCCCTCAGAATCCTACGTCAACAACATCATCAACACCACGGAAATCTTCGTCATACCCATGGTGAACCCAGACGGGTACGCCGCCAACGAACGCAAGAACCATGAACCCAACCACGGATCCTTCGGCTTCAACCCCCTTATCACCTCCTTCGGCGTTGACATCAACCGCAACTACGGGTACAAATGGAACTGGATGTTCCTCTTCCCCCAACGGTACCTCAGCGCCACCGGCATCAACGACAAATCCGTCGAATACCGCGGGCCCTACCCCTTCAGCACCGCAGAAGCCAAGGCCGTACGCACCTTAGTCGTGAATTATACCTTCGCGGTCGCAATCTCATATCATACCTTTGGAAAAGAAATCCTCTACCCCTGGGGATACACACGACTGCCTCCTAAGGACGTCGCCTCGTTCAAATCCATAGGGAAGAACATCTCACTCATCGACGGCTATGAACTCGGCCAGTCTATTGATCTCTACCCGACGCTTGGTGACACCTGCGACTGGTTATATGGAGACTACGGCGTCCTTGCGTTCACCATCGAGCTTGGCACATCGTATGCGCCCCCGAACTCGGAAATCGTCCGGATTCTCTGCACGCAACATATCGGCGTCAACCTCTACGTCTGCGCTTGCGCGAAGGTTTACGCAAAATAAACGAAGAAAAGAAAAAGACGTAGGCAGCAGGCTTTTTTTTTTAAACGAACCTGATGCCTTCGAGGTTCATCGGCGCCGCGGTGTTGATGTTCATCCGTTTATGGATTGTCGAGGAGAGGTCCAGGCATTTGGATTCCTCGCCATGCCCGAAGATGACGCGCTCAGGGCGCGGCGACATGTTGTTGATGAAGCCGATGAGCTGCCGGCGGTCGCTATGCCCACTGAAGCCGTCGCAGGTCTCCACCGTCATCTCGACGTTGAGGGAGACGATGCTGCCGCTGATGTTCATGGGGATTTCTTTGGCGCCGCGTTGGATGCGTCGGCCGATGGTGCCTTCCGCCTGGTAGCCGACGAAGACCAAGGTGTTTTTGGGGTCGTCCGCCCAGTTCTTGAAGTACTCCATGACCGGACCACCGTTCATCATCCCGCTTGTGGCGAGGACGACGCAGGGGTCCTTGTCTGAAAGGACTTCTTCACGCATGTCGACGCTGTCAATCCGTTTGAAGATATCAGAGAGCAAGGGGTTGTCGCCTTGTTGGAAGATCTGGCTGCGCAGCTTGTTATTGAGGTATTCGGGGTACGCCGTGTGGATGGCAGTTGCTTCCCAGATCATCCCATCAAGATACACGGGGACCGCTGGGATCTCTTGGGTTTTGACGAGGTTTTCCAGCACGATCATGACTTCTTGGCTGCGGCCGACGGCGAAGACCGGGATGAGGACTTTTCCTTTCTTCTTCATGGAGGTGCGGATGATGTCTTTGAGTCGGTCGGTTGCCTCTTTTCTGCTGGGTTGGAAGTCTTCCCGGCCACCATACGTGGACTCGCAGACGAGGGCTTCTGCTCGTGGGAAGTGGTTGACGGCGGGGTTGAACAGCCAGGTGCGTTCGTATTTGAAGTCGCCGCTGAATGCTAGGTTGTAGAGGCCTTCTCCGATGTGGAAATGGCAGATTGATGAGCCGAGGATGTGTCCTGCGTTGTGGAAGGTCAGCCGCATGTCTGGGGTGATATCTGTGGTGTCGCCATAGCCAAGCGGGATGCAGTGTTTGATGACGCTGCGGATGTCTTCGGAGGAGTAGGGGACTTTCTTGGCGTCGGCGGCGGCGACCTTGATGTAGTCCATTTGGAGCAGGGTCATGAGGTCTCGGGTGGGTGGTGTGCAGTAGACGGGTCCGTCGTAGCCGTATTTGTAGACGATGGGGAGTAGTCCGCTGTGGTCGAGGTGTGCGTGGGTGATGACGATGGCGTCAATCTTCTCTAGAGGGAGTACTTCGGGGAGGTGGATGTAGGGTGATCCGTTGGTTTCGCTGGAGACGTCGATGCCGCAGTCGATGAGGACCTTGCTGTCCTGGGTGTGCAGCATGGCGCAGGAGCGTCCGACTTCACGGAAGCCACCGAGTGCGATGATGCGGACGAATTTTTCTCCTGTGGAGGCGCCGCGGTGTATCTTGCGGCCGATCTTGCGCAGGATGTCTTTGCGTTCGTCGCTCATGGAACGGAGGTAGCCGCGGACTTCTTGGACGATCTTGGATTGGATGGGTGGTGCGCGTACAATGGTGGGAGCCCAATTGATCTTACGGCGGATTTCGTTGAGGAGTTGGCCTTCTTTGCCGATGGCCGCGCCGGGTTTGAGTGCCTCGATGGTGACTTCGCCGACATCAGGAGCAAAATAGATGTTGGTGATTTCTGCGTCTTTGGGGATGATCTGCCGTATTTTTTTCTCTGCGACGTCGATGTCCGTCAGGACCGAGGGGTCGGGGCGGACGACGATGCGTTTCTGCAGGGTTTTGGCGAGATTCTTGATGAGGTCTTTATTGTGGGCGAATTTGTCCGGGGTCTTGGTGTAGATGACCAGGAGCGCTCCTTCGAACTCGATGCTTGAGACATCGATGCTTGCGGGGACGCTGCCTCGGATTTTACCACGTATGTCGCTGAGGACGTCGTCGACTGTCATAGTCTTAACCTTTCTTTGTCTTCTGGTGAAAAGTAACTCTGATAATGTTCATTGGATTGGTGGTTGGCCGTGTGGTGTGTGCTGAATCTTTGGTCGCGGTATGGTTATTTACCCATTTTTTGCAACCGTTTTTTGACTTCGTCGTCTGAGATGGTTTTGAATTCCTTGTCGTTGATGATGGCGATGTCGATGCCGTTGCCTGAGGCGGAGTCTCGGCCCATGGCTGCGGTGACTGCCCGGATGGCGAGATCGACGCCTTCGTTGGCTGTCATGTCGTCGCGGAAGGAGTCTTCCAGGACACCGAACACGTACGGAGATCCTGATCCACCTGAGGTGTATTTGTCAGGGATTGCGCCACCTGCCGCATCTAATGAGTAGACGTGTCCTCCTGTGGCGTCCCAGCCGGCTAGGATAAGCTGAACATAGTAGGGGTAGAATTTGCGTTGGTTAAGGATATTGGACATCAGAGTGGCTGCGCTTAGGATAGGGATTTGGGTGTCACGCTTGAGTCGGTAGAGGTTGGATTCTGCGCTGAGGTATCTGGCGAGGATCTGTAGGTCGCCGACGAGTCCTGCGGTACATAAGGCGAGGTGATCGTCGATTTTGTAGAGTTTCTTGGTCGCCTTGTGGGCGATGAGGGTGCCCATGGTTGCTCGTCGTTCGGTGGCGACAACGACACCATCTTTGCAGACGAGACCTACAATTGTCGTCCCTGTTTTGACGTCTTCACTCATAAGTCAATGCTCCAATAATTGTTGGAAAAACACTGGGGGTATGAATCACGGAGCTTTTATTTATAGTTTGTGTCATACCCTCGTGTGTTTCCTAATGTTTCTCCTGATTCTCGATGGTTTTAGATGATTGACAGCTTCTTGCCGATGGTTTCGAATTTGTCGAGGGCGTAGTCGAGGTCTTTCTTGGTGAGTCCGGCGTTCATCATGGTGCGGATACGGGCTTTGTCTTTGGCGACCATTGGGAAGACGATGGGTAAGGCGAAGATGCCTTCGTCGAAGAGCATGTTGCTGAAGTCTTTGGCCTTGGCGGAGTCGCCGATGATGACCGGGGTGATAGGGGTCTCGCTGTTGCCACAGTTGAAGCCTTGGCTGATGAGCTCTTTCTTGAAGTACTTGGTGTTGTCCCAGAGGTTGCGGACGTGTTCTGGTTCGGTTTCTAGAACTTGGATGGCGGCGAGCTGGGCGCCTGCGACCGCGGGTGGGTGGGAGCCTGAGAGCAGCCAGGTGCGGGATTTGTTGTAGGCGAAGTTGACGAGGTCGCGGCTGCCGGCGATGAGGCCGCCGACGACACCGTAGGCTTTGCTGAAGGTGCCCATTTCGACGTCGATTTTGCCTTCGATGCCGTAGTGGGCGCCGATGCCGCGTCCGTCTGGTCCGATGACGCCTTCTCCGTGGGCGTCGTCGACGTAGGTCATGGCGCCGTATTCGTTGGCGAGCTTGACGATCTTGTCCATGGGGGCGATGTCGCCGTCCATGCTGAAGACGCCGTCGGAGATGATGATGATGCGGCGGTATTTCTTGTCGGCTTCTCTGAGGACTTTTTCGAGGTCGCCGACGTCGCGGTGTTTGAAGATGGCGCGGTCTGCTTTGGTGAGTCGGACGCCGTCGATAATGCTGCCGTGGTTGAGTTCGTCGCTGATGGCGATGTCGCCTTCGCCGACGAGTTGGGGGATGAGGCCGGCGTTAGCTGCGAAGCCGGTCTGGTAGATGAGTGCTGCTTCGGTGTGTTTGAATCGGGCGACGGCCTCTTCAACGTCGAAGTGGATTTTCATGGTGCCGGCGATGGGTCGGACGGATCCGGAGCCTGCGCCGTATTGTTTGGCGGCGTTGATGGCGGCTTTGATGATCTTGGGGTGGTTGCTGAGGTTGAGGTAGTTGTTGCTGCACAGCATGATGACTTTTTTGCCGTCGACGACGGAGTGGGGTAGTGAGCCGGAGTCGAGTCGGTGTAGGTTCCAGTTGAAAGCCTTGGAGACGAGGTCTTGGTACTCTTCTCTGAGGAATGCATTGGGGTTTCGTTTGGTCGTAATTTGAGTCATAAGTGGTACCCTCCCGTGGGTTCCAATTTGGGGGCATGAATCTTGTTTGGCTATTAAAAGGTTTAGTCGAGGTCGTGGTTTGTTCGTTTCAGGAGGGAGGGATTCGTTTTTTTCTCTTCTGTTTTTAAGCCTTTTTTAAGGAAAAGCTAATAAAATTGGTCATCTTATTCATTTTTGGTTAGGGAAGGGAGCTTATTGTGCTGAAAGCTTCATTTACGAAGTTGGTGGCGCTGGTGGTGTGTCTGCTTGTTGGCGTGACTGTAGTTCCGGGGGCGGGTGGTCAGCCGGTGGCACGACATGATGTAGGTGGGGTGACGATCTCTGTTGTGGGGCCTTTGGGTTCGCAGGTTTGCAGAGGTACGGTTTCGCCGCGGCAGGTTGCAGATGTCACAGAGGTGCTGGATGTGTTCTTCAATCGTCTTGTAGCGGTTGATACTAGCGAGCAGGCTTTGCGGGCGTACTGGGATTTTGCGGTCGCTCTTGAGGGACTTCATGTGTGCGGGTCGTTGCATGCCCAAGAGCTGTATCAGCTGATGACCATGCAGTATCGAAGAGGTTTGTCGAATGGGTTTTCTGGTTCGACGGATCGTTGGTGTTGTTTGGTGTCTGGTCAGACGAATTTCACGTATTTCCTTGGCCCGGTCTCGTCTCTGTTGCTTTCTCTTCGGGATTCTGGGGTGATTCCTTCTTCTTCTTTAATGACGCGCTTGACGTTTGCCTCGGCCCTGTTGTCAACGGTGTTCCCTGCACACGTTTTATCGACGATTTTTCTAGGGGTCGACTATATGGGCCCGGTTGTCAACTCGAGAGGGTACGCGGGCGGTGTCTTGACGTCGTTTGGTCTGACCGGCAAGGAAGTGACGCAAGGGTTTTTTTACGGGGGACTTCCCTCTCCGAAGCTGAACACGCCGAAGTTGAACGGTTTCTATAACACGTTTCTGCCAGGCATCCGAGGGTTCACCGGGGTTCATTTTGGCTTCATTGAACAGAGGGAGTCTTACATTGGGTCTGCCCTTCGTTTAAATGTGATACACGCGGAGTAAAAAAAAAGAGCGATGGGCTTCCCTTGATCGGGTGCTGCTTTCAGGGTTCTTGTATCTGTGTGGGATTGGTCTGGATTTTAACGACGCGGCTGAGGCGGTAGCCGATGACGACGAGGAAATATTCTTTGGTTGAGAACTGGGCGTCGAGATGGGGGTCTCCGGTGTCGACTCTGATGAGAGGTGTTTCTGCCAGTTTTGCTGGTGTCGCGACGATGATGATGTTGTCGATGCCGATTTTCTTGACGACGGCGGGGCTGAGTTGGAGGTTGCCGCGGCCGAGGATGAAGCCTTGGGCGCCGATCGGGCTGAGGACGAGTTTCACGTCTTTGTACTCTTCGAGCAGGGCGAGAAGGTCGTGTTCGTTGAGGTCGCTTTTCAGCAGGGTTTCCTGGTAGACGGCGTCGATGCCTAGCAGGGTATGGGAGATCCCGTTCTTCGTGGCGATATAATCAATGGTCCCGCCGGGTCCGAGGATGAACAAGGTGTTGGGGTTGCGGGTCATTTCGTCTTTGATGTGGTCGGCGAGTTCGTCTTTGACCATGTCGTCTGAGACTGATTCGAAGGTGGCTTTGCCGACTTGGATGTAGGTGGGTTCGATGAGGCCTTTGGCGATGCCGTAGAGTTTGACGTGCCATTCTCCTTTGCGGTAGGCTTGTTCGTCGACGTCGAGGATGTCGACGTCGCCGGTGGTGAGGGTTCCTTGTAGGTAGGCGGCGAGGCATTTGGCGGTCGCTTCGGTTGAGAGGCCGAAGACGCCGGAGTGCATCTTGACGCCAGAGGGGATACCTAGGAGTGGTGTCTTCGTCCCGAGGATGGAGAAGACGTCGCGGGCGGTGCCGTCTCCGCCGCAGAAGAGGACGAGGTCGAGGCGTTCAGCGACGAATTGTGTACAGGCTCGTGTGGTGTCTGCGGTTGTGGTCTCTTGTTTTTGTGGGGTGTAGACGATGGTGACGTGCGGCTCGTGAAGAGCGGTGAGGATGTCTTGGCCCATGGCGCCGGCGCAGGTGTACCAGTGGATGGTAACGTTGGGGATGATGGTTCGTAATGTTCGAAGAGTTTCGGTGGCTTTGTGGTCGGCGATGGGGGTGGCGCCGCGTGCTTTGGCTTCGGTGAGGACGCCGTCGGTGCCTTTGAGGCCGACGCGGCCGCCCATGCCGGCGATAGGGTTGACGAGGAAGCCGATGCAGAAGGTTTTAGGTTGGTGTGGTTCGATGGGCATACGAGGGATTCTGTTTGTTGGCATCGTACGGGTTGTTTTAAAACTAACCGAACTCGATAGAGAAGTCAGAAGGAGTCTGTTTGAAGTGGTTAGCGGGGAGTCTGGCGGAGGACTTGACGGGTGGCGGGTTGGCTTTTGGCCCGAAGGAAGAGTTACAGAAACCCTTTCACCACTTCGGTGAGCACGACCTGATGTCGTTGGCCCCTGCAAACGGACTTCCTCCCAAGAGTGCCAATGCATTCTGCGGTCTTAAATCTTTATCGCACCTTCCTAAGATTTTTTTTGTAACATCTCTTTCATGACCACAAGAAAATGAACCATTAACTGGGAACGACCTCGTCTCGCAGGATGGTTCATGAAGTCTCCTGCATGTTAAAAAATGCATCCACCGATTAAAATAGGAGAGAATACCACTTATTTTGCGAATAGTATTAAATATGCCATCTTATATAGTATATTCAGAGGGAGGTTCATATGAAGAAAACCAACTCTATACAAAAGGGTTTAGTGTTAACCACGCTTGTTCTTCTCACACTTGCTGCCCCAATCCAAGCCATGGTCAGCGCACCGGCGGTCCTGCATCAACACCAGGCGACGCCCATGGCGCCCTTGGACCAGCCGACCCTGGTCTGGGAAGACCTTTTCGACAACGCCACGAAGATCGACCCCAGTCCACCCGGCTCAGGCAGAACGGACAACTACACCGTCTCCAGCGGCCACGCCAGCATGTTAGGTACCATCCCCGCCTGGACCGACCCCACCTTCACCCGCATGAAACCCTACACTTTGACCAACACCGGGGCCGCCAAGACCAACTACGTCCTCAAGATCACGGTCGCCTATGACTCGGACATGCAAAGCACCTTCAACGACCTGCGGTTCCGGCACAGCAGCGACCCAACCAACTGGCTACAATACTGGATCGAGTTCAAGAACACGACAGTCGCAATCGTCTGGGTCAAGATCCTCAACGTCCCCACTAGCACAAGCACCCTCTACATGTTCTACGGCAATCCAACAGCACCGAGCGTCAGCAACTTCGCCAACACCATCGGCAACACCTGGAGCAAGACCTGGGCAAGCGACCAACAAATCAGCAACCAACCCGGCAGCCAGTACGCCGTCGACCCGGACATCGCCTTCGGCAACAACAAGTTCCTCACCGCCTGGGAAGAAGGCACCACTGGACCGTTGTGGTACCGTGGCATCGAAGGCCAGATCCGCGACATCAACGGCAGTGTCGTCGTCAGCACCTTCGTCATCAAGGAAAAACCCGGCGGCACCTACCGCTATGAGAACCCCTCAGCTGTCTACGGCGGCACCAATTTCATCGTCGCGTACAGCAACTACACCACCCCTATCGACCCCGCCTCCCAAGACCTCGAAGCGGAGATCGTCCGTCAAAACGGGACCATCGCCGCACGCATGTCCGTCTGCACTCAGACCGAACGACAGCAAGACCCTAACGTCATTTTCGACTCCAACCTTAATCGTTTCACTGTCATCTGGACCGATGCTCGACTCGGGACAACGAACTACAACCTTTATGCCCGCCAGTACAACACCACGGGCGGCGCCGTCGGCACAGAAAAAACCATCGTGAACACTGCTACAAGTCAGACTATGCCGTGGATCACCTACGATCACGTCCACAGCCGCTACCTCGTCGTCTGGGAAGACAGCAGCGACCCAGTGAACGGACCTTTTAGCATCTACGCTCAACTGTTCGACAGTACTCTTACCGCCATCGGCAGCTCCTGGATCGTAGCCACCGGGTCCGGCAGCACCGACAACGTCTGGCCGTCCGCCTCCTACTCCGACGTCACCCAGCGCTACCTTATCAGCTGGAATACCGCGGATATCAGCTCCGCTGTCTACTACGGCAACGTCCTCGCCCGGATGTACGACTGGCAAGGCACCGCGGTCGGCAGCCTGACCACGATCGCCTCCGGTTCCTACCACGACACCACCGTCGAACCCTTCCTGACCGCTTCCTTCCTCGTCACCTACAACAGTGCCAGCGCCTACGACGCCCGACTCATCGGCCCCAGCATCGAGCTCGTCGCCGCCCAGTTCCAATTCACGTCCGCCAGCGCCGTCAACCCCAACACCCCTAGCACCGCGGTCGGCGGCAAAAAGATCTTCGCCGGCTGGGAGGACAACCGCCTCTCAGGCACCTACACATACGTCTACGCCAACATAAACACCATGACAAACCTGCCCACTGACACGGACGTCTCCAACGTCGTCGGCACCGAACAACCCATCATCCTCACCGCGCACGTCACCTCCGTCGCCATCACCCCCGCAGTCCTCAATTACTGGAGTACATTCAACGCGATCCTCTCCGGCAACGTCACCTTCAGCATCCTGGACGGCAGCACCGGCGCCGTCCTCCTCGCCAGCATCAGCCCCGGCGGCAGCCTCGCCAGCATCACCGCCACTTCCATCCGCCTCAAAGCCACCTTCTCGCGACCCAACCCTTCCACCTCCCCGTACCTTGACAAATGGAACGTCAGCTGGGTCACCAACCACCCACCCAACGTCCCCACCAGTCCCTCACCATCGAACCAATCCACCTTCAACAACCCTGTCCTCCTCCTCGGCTGGATCGGCACCGACCCCGACGGTGACACCGTCACCTACGACGTCTACTTCGGCGCCACCACCACGCCCCCTAAGGTCGCAGCCAACCTTAGCACAGCCAGCTACGATCCCGGCACCCTCCTCTACCAGACCACCTACTACTGGCGCATCACCACCTGGGATCCCTACGGCTACTTCACCGCCGGCCCTCTCTGGCATTTCACCACCGACGCCTACCCCTACGCACCCAACACCCCCAGCCCCGCCAACCACACCGGCGGCGTCGAAACCACCGCGAACATCAGCTGGACCTGCACCGACCCTGACGCCGGTGACACCCTGGTTTACGACGTCTACCTCGGCACCACCAACCCGCCGCCACTCGTCAGCGTCCACCAATATGACACCACCTACAACCCCGGCATCCTGACGTACCTGCAGAACTACTACTGGCGGATCGTCGCCATCGACATCTACGGCGCCACCACCACCGGACCGCTGTGGAACTTCACCACGGTCTACGCGCCCAACAATCCACCCTACGTGCCCACCAGCCCCAACCCCGCCAACGGCTCCATCAACATCTCCAACAACGCCGACCTCAGCTGGACCGGCGGCGACCCGGACATCATCGACACGGTCACCTACGACGTCTACTTCGGCACCAGCAGCCCGCCGCCCCTGGTCGCAACCTCGCAGCCCACAGCGACCTACGACCCCGGTAACATGGACTACCTCACCACCTACTACTGGCAAATCATCAGCTGGGACAACCGCGGCGCCTCCACCACCGGGCCCATCTGGCATTTCACCACCATGGACGAAGTCAACTACCCGCCCTACCTGCCCTCCGACCCCAACCCAGGAAACCATGCCACCGCAGTCAACATCAACGCAGACTTCTCCTGGACCTGCGGAGACCCTAACCAAGGGGACACGCTCACCTACGACGTCTACTTCGGCACAACTAGCACGCCACCTCTCATCGTCCATAACCAGACCGCGACCACCTACAACCCCGGTGAGATGGAGTACCTCACCAAGTACTACTGGAAGATCGTCGCCTGGGACAACCACCACGCCTCCACCCAAGGCAACACCTGGGACTTCACCACTGAACAAGAAATCAACTACCCGCCCAACATCCCCAGCAACCCCTCGCCAGCGAACGGCACCTCCGATGTACAAACCACCCCGACGCTGTCCTGGACCGGAGGCGACCCCAACCCGCATGACACCGTCACCTACGACGTCTACTTCGGGAATACCAGCAGCCCGCCGCTCGTGGCCAACAACCAAACGGCGACCGTCTATATCACCGGTCATCTTGATTATAACACGACGTACTACTGGCAGATCGTCGCCTGGGACAACCATGGCGTCTCCACGCCTGGGCCAGCCTGGAAGTTCACCGTCATGCCGCAGCCACCCGACATCACCCCGCCGACCGTGACGCTAGTCAAGCCGGTGAAGGCGCTCTACATCAAGAACGTCAAGGTCATGAACTTCTTCACGACCGTCGCTATCGGCTTCCTGGATGTCGAGGTGAACGCGACGGATAACGAGACTGGTGTCGCCAAGGTCGTCTTCAGCGTCGATGGTGTGCCGAAGAGCACTACCTCCTTCGCACCGTATGTATGGCGGTGGGCGGAGGCCGGGTTCTTCTTCTACTCATTGACGGTCACCGCGTACGACTATGCTGGCAACAAACAAGACGTCACTCTGCGGGTCTGGAAGTTCCTCTAGAACAGCAAGGGGTCTCTCCCCCCTCTTTTTTTTCTTATTGGTGGCGTCGTCTTGTCGGTTTGGTGATTTCACCGCGGCAGCTATTTATAGGATGGATGAGAGAAGAGGGTGCGGTGAGGAAGGTCGGTGTTCTCCCTTCGCTTCCGCCTTCCTGAGCTCGCGCTCCTGCGCTCGTGTGGCGGGCGGGCCTCCCTTTGGGTTGGGGCCTGCTCGACGGCGTGGTCGGTGTGCCCGGTGCTCTTCAGCGTCTTGGGGTTTTGTCGCCCTGAGCCTCCCTCACCTTTTTTGGGGTGCGATGCCTTCGACCGAGACTTTTTTTGTCTGTGAATGAGTTATTTTTACAGTTTGTCGAGGTCGATGGCGCCGTCTTTGTAGATGCGCAGGAAGGTGCTGGTGTTGAGACAGTAGAGGTCGGTCGTGCAGAGTTGGTGGTATTCGGCGCAGGCGGCATTGGTGACGTCGGTGATGACGTCGGGTGTGTACGCGGAGGTGAAGTGGTAGTCTTCGGAGAGGAAGAAGTTGATGCCGTTTTTCAGGGTGGTGATCATGATGCGGCAGTCGTTGACGACGTGTGCGGTGTTGGCGTTGAGGTGTTCTTCCATGGCTTTGACGCAGGCGGCACCGAAGCTGTCGGCGAGGAGTCGGTTTTTGAAGTCGATGATGGTGGCTTGGCTGGTGCGGATACGTTTCATGGCGGTCTTGTAGGTGTCGGGTGTGATGCGTCCCCAGACCTTGAGTTGTTCGAGTTCACTGAGGACGGTGGCGGTGATGAAGGCTGGTATCTTGTGCTGGGCGAGGTCTTTGATGATGGTGTCGACGCGTTCGTCGTCATGGAGGAGAAAGGAGGTGTCGAAGGAGACGCTGCGTATGGGAGAGAAGCTCACGGTATGGTGCAGAGTCGACGTGGGTTTTTATTGGTTTGGTTATCTGTGATTTTCTTGGTTGTCTCTTGTGGATAGATTTTTATAGAATCAGGGGGATTTCTTCTCTGAACAGGGGAGTTTGTTCGTATGCATGCACGGTTGTGTCGCTCGATTCTATGCCTGTGTCTTGTCTGTGTTTTTCTGCTTGCGTCAGGGTCGGTGGTAGTGTCCCGCCTGGATGCAAAGCAGTCTGCTGTCTCATCGCCAAGTATTTTGTGGTGGTATGATCTGGCTGCGCCGTCGTTTGGGTCGTCTGCGGTGGGAGATATCGACGCGGATGGTCGCCTGGAGATCGTGTTTGGGACGTATTTTCATGATGAGCATATTTATGCGTTGAACGCGGAGGATGGCAGCCTCTTGTGGAGTTTTGATACGGGCGGGTGTAATGATGCCTCTGCCGCTATCGCGGATGTGGACATGGATGGGAGCATGGAGGTGGTGGTGCCGGCGTCGTCGCCGTGCATCGTGTATTGTTTCGATGGGGCGACCGGTGCGGTGGAGTGGTCACGTAATGTTGGTCATTGTTTGGATTCGCCGCCGGCAGTCGCGGATGTAGACATGGACGGGAAGCCTGAGGTGATTGTCGGGGCGTTCGAAGGCTACATCTTTTGTTTGGCGGGTGAGGATGGGTCGGTGCAGTGGCAGAAGAACGTGGGGACGAATAGTTTCATTGAGACGTGTCCGACGCTGGTGGATGTGGACAATGATTCGGGGTTGGATGTGGCGGTGGGGCAGTGGCAGGGGGATTGTCGGGTGTATGCGTTGGATGGTGTGGATGGGTCGCAGCTGTGGTATTCTGGTGTGCCGACGGATTGGATGTATCATGGTGCGTCGTGTGGTGATGTGGATGAGGATGGACGCATGGAGCTTGTGATCGGTTGTTACGATGATCATGTGTATGTGTTGAATAGTGAGGATGGGAGTCTGTGTTGGTCGTATGCGGCGTCTGGATATGTGGGGGCGCCGACGAGTTTGGCTGATGTGAATAATGATGGTAATTTGGAGGTTGTGTTTGTGGCGGGTACCCAGGTGGGTGTGTTGTCGCATACTGGGTCGAAGCTGTGGAGTATGTCGGTGGGTGGTGATGTGTTCCGTGGTGTGGCGATCGGTGATGTGGACGGGGATGGGGTGTTGGATCTGGCGTTTGGGTGTAGTGATGGGAAGCTGCGGGTGGTGCGTGGTGATACCGGTGCTGGGGTCTGGACGGTGGATCTGCAGGCGGATTATGGGAGTGTGTTTCCGATGGATCATGCGCCGGTGTTGGCGGATTTGAATGGTGATGGGATGTTGGAGGTGTTTGTTGTGGGTGGTCATGGTGAGTCGACGCATCCGGAGAATAATTACGGGCGGGCGTACGTGGTGAGTGCGGGTGTGGGGACGGGTCCGGGGTGGCCGATGTTCCATCATGATTTGCTGCATAGTGGTCGGTTTCATGTGGAGAATATGCCGCCGAGTGGTGGGAATGTGTCGGGGTCGGGGATGGGGCGGCCGGATGTGAATTATACGTTTTGTGTGGATGTGGCTGATCCTGAGGGTGATTTGATTTCGGTGGTGTGGGATTTTGGTGACGGGACGCAGAGTGGATGGTTGGGGCCGTATCCTTCGGGGTCGGCGTGTTGTGTGCAGCATGCGTGGGCGGTGGAGGGTGTGTATGAGCTTCGGGTGAAGTTGCGGGATGACCAGGGGTCGGAGTCCGGGTGGAGTGAGCCGTTCCCGTTTATTGTGGATGGGTCTGCGCCGGTGGTGTCGTTGGTGAGTCCGTCGGCGGGTCATCTGTATTTGGGGAATGTCTTGGCGGTGCCGTTTCCCGGTACGGTGGTGATTGGTTCGTTTGTGGTGCAGGCGCAGGCGTCTGATGTGTTGTCGGGGGTGGAGCGTGTCGAGTTTTTGGTGGATGGACGGTTGTTGGGGACGGATACGGGTTTGCCGTATGCGGTCCGGTGGGGTCATGCGGGGTTTGGTAGGCATGTGGTGGCGGTGGCTGGGTACGATCGGGTGGGGAATTGGGGTGTGTCGGAGAACCTGTCGGTGTGGAAGCTGTGGTGAAACGAGCATGATTGTGGGGTGGTTTTCTTCGTTTTCGTGAAGGGTGTGGTTAAGGTAACGTTGGTGTAAAATGAGGGGGAATTTCAGCTTCGCACAGGTGGGTGTGGGTTATGCCGTGGTGGTGTGTGGGTCGTTATCAGGGGTTTTTAGGAACTTTTTTGATTTTTCTGTGTCGATTGAGCCGAATGAGTATTTAAATGGCGTTCTTGGTTTTCTTCTGTTTTTTTGGATATATTTATATAGATTGATAATATACATTTAAAGGCTAAGACATTGGTATCCGCTCCTATATTGTGTTCTATACAGGGGGGGAGTGGGTATGACGCAGGGGAGGACACTAGCATTGTCAGTGCGAAATAAGTCATTTTTCTTGAAATGGGGAAAGAATATGAGAAAAGAAATGTTGTTGAAACAGATCATCGTTGTGATGATCATAGGCCTTTTCCTTGGAAGCAGTGGCGTCCCAACCATGGCGGGGACACCGGTCTCGAAAGACGGCGCGGGTGGACATCCTCTGCCGTTGGACGCCCATGATGTTGCCGTGACGAATATCTCGGTTGCCAACCCGGTGTATAAGGGTGAAGGCACGCCGGTGACGGCGACGATCCATAACGCAGGTTCGTCCGATGAGACGAGCGTCCCGGTGAACTTCACCTTGGGTGTCTCGGCCGCGAGCAGTGAGGGGTTTGAGAATTACGCTCCGATGCCGAAGGGATGGACGCTTACAAGGTCTTGTCCGTCTTCAACCTGGTTTATCTACAACTCCACTTACACCCAATATCCTAAAGTCCAGGAGACTGCCGCCAGTGGCCTTGCGCAGGATGAATGGCTCATTAGCCCTACGATCGATTGTAGCGCTATGACGAACACCACGATTCGCTTGTACTTCACAAAATACTGGTACGTAACTACGGGGTCCGACTCTAACCTGACCGTCCTGGGAAGTATCGACAACGGTGCGACCTGGACGAAGGTCATGTACTACTGGGCCGGGACTACCTACAACTCGACAACAGTGAACACCACTTCATGGTGGATTACCAGCTGGGCTGCAGGACAATCCAACGTCAAAATCGCCTTCCGGTTCAGAAGCACCGCGGATACGACGCTCACTGACTACTTCTACTTCGACTACTTCTTCTTCGGGCAGAACTGGGGACCTGTTGGGGATACCCCACCCGCTGGTTGGACCATTCAGAACTACGGGTCCGAGACACCACAGGTCTGGAACCAGAACGATTGGTACCGGTACTGGTACGGAACTGGTGCATCCTACAGTGGTTATTTAGCCCGTTTTTCCTCAGCAGCTACTCCAACAGAAACAACCCAGGATGAATGGCTGATCACTCCAACTCTAGACTGTTCCGCGCTTACAAATGTCATGCTGCGGTTCGCTTTCTACTTCTCCTATTCAACAGCCGGTGTGTTCTATGTCAACGGCAGTATCGACGGCGGAACCACCTGGAACAAATCAATCGCGCGATATACCGCAAGTTTAACCTCCTCATACCCAGAGTCCATGTTTGATATCTCCTCATGGGCAGCCGGGCACTCAAACGTCAAGATACGATTCCGCTACTACAAGACCGGCACCTCATCCTCCTACGGTTACCTCGATAACGTCAGAGTCTACAGCGGTTCAACCTACCTCCTCAACCAGAAATTCGAAGGCATCAACGGCTATGCATCCAACTTCGACTATTTCCTCAGCGACCTGACAGACGCTTGGGGCGTCTACAACTGGAAACAAACACCAGTGAACTACAACACAAAGTTATGGAACTACAGCGCGTACGACCAGTTCTTCAGCGTCACCTCCGGATCCTCACCTACCTGCAGCCCCCACGGAGGAACACATATGGTTCAGTACTACGGATACATGGCCGCATCTGGTCTCATAGGCCGGTTCTATTCAGCGCCCCTCAACATCAATGGCCTGAAACAACTGAAATTCTGGATGTACCACGACACGACCTCCGGAGCAGGGAAAGCCCAGGTCCAAGCATCCACAGACGGCTTCACCTGGACTAACCTCAGCACTGCTATCAACCGCCAAGCAGGCACCGCCGGATGGGTTCAACACACCATTGACCTCAGCGCTTACTACACCACACCCACGGTCCAGATCGGGATCAGCTGCACCTCTGACTACAACGCCAACATGTTCTTCGACGATTTCACCTTCTACTCAGACGACGTCGCCAACACCACCCGAGTCACCAAATACGTCGACGTCACCAGCGGACAATCAGTGACCTCGACCTATCGGTGGATACCTACGCGGGAAGGCATCAGCAAAATCACCGTCCTCGCCGGACCAGTCCCCGGAGAAACCAACCTCGCTGACAACTCAATGAACCGATCGATCACGGTCTCGTCCGTGCCGAACATCTGGATCAACCCCTCCTCGTTCTCCTACACGATCCAGCGTGGAGGCACCTGCGCCACCCAAGCCCTCACCATCGGCAACAACGGCACCGCACTCCTCACCGGAACCATCGCCAAGAGCCAGACCTGGATCACGCTCTCAACAGCCAGCGTCAGCGTCGTCGCCGGTACTAACATGATCGTCAACGTCGACATCAACGGCACACTACTCCCCGGCGTCGGCAACTACAGCGGCACCCTCACCATCACGACCAACGACCCGGACGAATCACCCCTCTACATCACCGTCAGCGTCCACGTCACCCCAGCAGACCATGACGTCGCCGTCACCAACCTCGCCTTCAACAACCCCGCCCACCTCCTCGAGACCAACCCCATCACCGCCACCATCGCCAACAACGGACTCTCCAACGAAACCGCCGTCCCCGTCACCATCCAGGTCACCACACAACTCAACGAAAGTTTCGAATCCGTCGTCCCCGGCCACTACATGATGCCCGCAGGATGGACCACCACAACGATCAACCCATCCTCCCAGTGGTACATCTATGTCTCAGGCACGTATCCGACCGCAACCACATATCCGCGCGTCGCTGAGAACAACACCAACCCCCAGGACGAATGGCTCATCAGCCCGGTCATCGACTGCTCCGCACTCCCACAAGTCAGCCTCCTGTTCACCAAGTACCTCTACCTCGCCACAGGCACCAACACCTCAGTGCGAGTCTTAGGGAGCACCAACGGAGGGTCGACCTGGTCACAAACCATCTACAACTGGACCGTCGCAGGCACCAACAGCACCGCAGTCGCTAAGGACATCTCCTCATGGGCAGCCGGACAAGCGAACGTCAAGATCGCCTTCCGGTTCATCAGCCCTGGCGGAGCCACCCACGGCGATTACTTCTACATCGACGACTTCACCATCGCCAAGGTCTCCACAACCTTCAGCTACGACTTCGAAAGCACCTGGGGACCCTACGGTGACGTCCCGCCAGCAGGCTGGACCATCACCACTAACGAGACGCCGATTACCTGGGATAACAACAACTGGCACAAGTACAGCTATGGCGGCACCCAACTTAATGTCGCTAGAGTCTACTACTCACCAGTCCGCTACCAAAACGAGTCCCTCATCTCCCCCGGCATCGACTGCAGCGCCTTAAGCACCGTGACCCTAAAGTTCTGGCACTACTTCTACTACTACTCGGCCCTCTCGAACGGCTGGGTCGAAGGAAGCACTGACGGCGGCACCACCTGGCCCTTCATGATCGCACACTATCAAACCGTCAGCGACGGACCCGCCATCAAAGTCTACGATATAACATCCTGGGCGCACAACCAACCCAACGTCAAGATTCGCTTCCACTATCAGGACCACGACGGAGAATACTGGGCCGTCGACGACGTCTGGATAGGAGCATCGACCACAGCATACAACACCCCCTTCAACGCCTACCTCGCAGACAACTGGGGACCACTCGGCTGGCAGCAAGCCATGATCCAAGGCAGCGCCTCAGGCAACAAATTCACCGCCATGAGCAGCGGCACCTCACCCACCTGCAGCCCACACCAAGGAACCAAGATGATCCAGTACAACGCCTACTCCGCTACCGCCGGCAATCAAGCCCGACTTTATAGCGCCGCCCTCAACCTCCCCAGCCCACGCACCATGAAGTTCTGGATGTTCCACGACAGCGTCAGCTACCAAACCAACAACGACAGCCTCAGAGTCCAGGTCTCACTGGACAACATCACCTGGGCCACGGTCGGCGGACCCTTCTACCGCTCCTGCACACTCCAAGGCCTCCCACTCGTTGACGCCTGGGCGCAACACACCATCGATCTCAGCGCCTACAGCAGCTACAGCACCATCTACGTCGCCTTCCTCGCCTACAGCGCCTTCGGCAACAACATTTACTTCGACGATATGACCCTTGAATACGGTCCCAACAACAGCAGTACCACCTACACCACCACCATCGACCTCATCCATGGAGCCACCGGCACCGCGACGTTCTCCACCTGGATGCCGACCTACACCGGCTACTTCAAGGTCACCGCATCCGCAGGCCCCGTCAGCGGAGAGACGCTCACCTCGGACAACACCATGGCCCAGTACTTCAACGTCGTCGCATTTGCCGATATCACCTTCGCCCCAAGCTCGTTCTTCGACATCTTCGTCGACAGCTACACCCTTCACAACGAGACCTTGGTCATCGGCAACATCGGACACGCGACCCTCACCGGCAGCATCACTGGACTACCCGCCTGGCTTACCGCCACTCCCTCAAGTTTCAGCACCGGTGTTGGCAGTACGACACCCATCACCCTGACCTTAAACGGAGTAGCACCCGGCTGGTACAACACCACCATCACCGTCAACAACAATGACCCCGATGAGAACCCGACCCTGGTCCCCTACAGCGCCCACGTCGTCCACCACATCCACAACAACATCCTGACCGTCAACCACGTCGGCCACGGGCATGTCATCAAGGACCCGGACTACACAGGCTATGACTACGGCGCCGTCGTCCAGCTCACCGCAATCCCTGACACCGGCTGGCTCTTCGACCACTGGGAAGGCGACGTCACTGGCACTGCTAACCCCGCTAGTATCACCATGTTCGACGATAAAACAACCACAGCCGTCTTCATCGCAAGCAGCGGCTACACTATCACCGTCACCATCGAAGGACTCGGCAACGTCACCAAGAGCCCAGACCAACCCACCTACACCTACGGCGACAACGTCACCCTCACCGCAGTCCCCGACACCGGCTGGCTCTTCCAAGAATGGAAAGGCGACGCCAGCGGCACCACCACCCCGACGACCATCACCATCACCGGCTATATGGCGGTCACCGCGAACTTCACCATCGCCGGCGGACTGAACCTCAACATCGCCATCGTCGGATCAGGCAACGTCGTCAAGAACCCGTACCACCCCGACTACTTCTACGGCGACATCGTCGAACTCACCGCAGAACCAGCCATCGGCTGGGTCTTCGACCACTGGGAAGGCGACCTCACCGGCACTGAAAACCCTGAGACCGTCACGATGACCAGCACCATGAACATCACCGCGGTCTTCACCATCACCACCGGGTACACCCTCACCGTCAACGTCGTCGGCCTCGGCAGCGTCGACAAGGTACCAGACCTGACCAGCTACGACTACGACACCATGGTCCAGCTTACGGCGAACCCAACCCCCGGCTGGGCCTTCAACCACTGGGAAGGAGACCTCACCGGTAGCGCGAACCCCGCGACCATCAGCCTCACCGGCAGCAAGACGGTTACAGCGGTCTTCACCATCACCACCGGCTGGCACATCACCATCACCACTATCGGATCCGGCAGCGTCAACAAAGACCCCGAGCACCAGACCTACACCTACGGCGACGTCGTCAAGCTCACCGCCATACCGGCCATCGGCTGGCTCTTCGACCACTGGGAAGGAGACCTCATCGGCACCACCAACCCCGAGAACATCACCATCACCGGCAACATGGCGGTCACCGCGGACTTCACCATCACCACCGGATACACCCTCACCGTCAACACCGTCGGATCCGGCACCGTGATGAAGAACCCGGACCAAGACGACTACGACTACGGCACCATGGTCACCCTCACCGCCAACCCCGCAGAAGGCTGGGTCTTCAGCCACTGGGAAGGCGACCTCACCGGCAGCACCAACCCCGCGTCGATCAGCCTGACCGGCAGCAAGACCGTCACCGCGGTCTTCACAATCACCACCGGATACACCCTCACCACCACCACCCAGGGCTCCGGCACCGTGACCAAGGACCCAGATCAGACCGGTTACGACTATGGCACCGTCGTCACCATCACCGCCATACCCGCAGACGGCTGGGTCTTCGACCACTGGACAGGAGACGTCACCGGCAACACCAACCCCACTACCATCGCCTTGACCGGCAGCAAGAGCGTGAAAGCCTACTTCACCATCACCAGCGGCTACACCCTCACCGTCAACAAAGTCGGCAACGGCAACGTCACCAAGAACCCCGACCAGACCAGCTACACCTGGGGCGACATCGTCACCCTCACCGCCACACCGGGTACCGGCTATCTCTTCGACCACTGGGAAGGAGACCTCACCGGCACCACCAGCCCCACCACGATCTCAATGACGGGCAGCAAGACAGTCACCGCGGTCTTCAGCATCATCACCGGGCTCACCCTGACCATTAGCATCGATGGGCAAGGCAGCGTCACCAAAAACCCGGACAAGACCGGCTACGACTACGGCACCGTCGTCACCATCACCGCCATACCCGCAGACGGCTGGGTCTTCGACCACTGGAGCGGCGCGGCCACCGGCACAACGAACCCCACGACCGTCACCATGACCAGCAACAAGGCTGTCGTCGCACACTTCACCATCTCCAGCGGCTACACCCTCACCGTCACGGTCACCGGCAGCGGCAGCGTCACCAAAGACCCCAACCACCCGACCTACACCTACGGCGACCCCGTGGTCCTCACCGCATACCCAACCTACGGCTGGAAGTTCGACCACTGGGAAGGAGACCTCACCGGTAACACCAACCCACAGACCATCTATATGACCGGTAACAAAGCGGTCACTGCGGTCTTCACCCTCACCGACGGCTGGAAACTTACCATAATCATCGATGGACAAGGCATGGTCACCAAGGACCCAGACCAAGCAACCTACACCTTCGGCCAAGATGTCGTCCTGACCGCAATGCCCGACGCTGGATGGCTGTTCAACGAATGGACCGGCGGCCTCACTGGAAGCCAGAACCCGGCGACCGTCACCATGAATGGCGACGAGACCGTCACCGCCCACTTCCGACCCAACCACACGCCTGAAGTGCCCGCCGCACCCACCGCACCCGAGATCGCAGGCGCCACCGTACAACAAACCGTCAGCGCGGTCACCACAGATGCGGACGGCGACCAGATCCTGTATATGTTCGATTTCGGCGACGGCACCAACAGCAGCTGGGTCGGCCCCTTCGCCTCCGGCACGCCCGCCACCACGACGCACACCTGGACTCGCGACGGCGAGTTCCACTTCAAGGTCAAAGCCAAGGACACCTTCGGCCACGAGAGCGCCTGGTCAAGCGCCACCATCACCTACATGACCCTGACCACCCGCATGTTCGGGTCGATCAAGCAAAAGACCACGACCGGCAACATCACGACCTTCTACGCCAACTTCGTGATCTTCATCCGACCCCACGGCGGCATCAAGATCCTGCAAGGAATGGAACCCATCGTCGTCCCCGCCAAACACGGCCTCGTCACCCAAAGCTTCATCATGGGCCGGTTCCAGGCAGCCCTCCTCGCACCACATAACATCATCCAGGGCAACCCCACAGTGGACGACACGGACCTCACCAGCCTACCAGCCGGCAGCCCTACCATCGGGTAAAACCACACTAGGGTCACATCAGCCCCTTCCCATCAGCACTGGGACGGGGCACCCCACCTTTTTTTTCTTTTTCCCTCACGCCCCTTAAACCATTTTCATACGAACACATAAATACTAAAACAACGTTAGAAAAAAACAAGGGGAAGAACATCATGAAAACCACGACCACCGTTTTGCTTGCAAGCCTCCTTACCCTCCTTATCACCCTCCCAACAGCCCTCGCCACACCAACCATGCCACAGTACATCCATCAATCAGAATGCACCGTCGTACTCCCACCGGGTATCACCTCCTACCAGCTCGCTGATATGACCACGATACACCCTACCATCACCGTTCTTCCATCACCCATACCAACACCGCTCGCTGACGGCACCGATTGGTCTAACTCCGGCGGCAACGCCCAACGCAACGGCCTCTCGACCACCACCGGCCCAACCACCGCAGACCTCCTCTGGTCTGGCGGACGATCCTCGCTAATCTCATGGCTGCCCGTGACTGAAAGCGACCGCCTCTTCGTCGTACGGCAGAAAGGCTGGCCCGGAAGCACCAACGACTCCATCATCGTCTCCATGAACCTCATCACCGGCGAAGAACTCTGGAACGCGGCCATCCCGTACCACACCGGCGACTGGACGACCTGGGTCGCCGGCGTCAAGAACGGCCACGTCTACGCCTCACGCTCCGGCAACGGCGCCTCCGTCAAAGACAACCTCTACGCCCTGGACGCCCAGACCGGAACACTCCTGTGGACCTCCACAGACCTCATCGATGCAGGCCCCTATGACGGCGTCGTGTTCGCCTCGAACGGCGACCCCATCGTCGCCTCCTTCATGGACATCTGGCGGTTCAACGCCGACACCGGTGCGGTCACCTGGCATGCAGACCGACTCGGAAGTGTCTCCGGTAGCTGCGGCGGCGCCCTCTACAATGACGCCTTCTATGTCGCAGACGCAGCCCAGGGTGGCCACATCATCGTGAAGTACGATGCAATCACCGGGGAACGACAATACCAAAGCCCGGTAATGCCTGGCTTCACCTTGCAGAACACGCCCATGATCGGCCCTGACGGGACCATCTACTTGTGCCGGACGCAGAACAACCCGGCCGTGGACTTCTTCTATGCGTTCACTGACACCGGGACAGCCTTGGAGGAGAAATGGCACATCCCCTGCGCCTGGACCACCTTCTCTGAATTCACCGCAGGGCCAGATAGCGTCGACCTTTTAGTCACTGGACCACGGGTCGCCAAAGTAAGCTCCCTTGATGGAACTCTCATCGCGCAAACGGAGATCATCCCTGCAGACATCTCACCAGCGCCTCACTTCGCCGTCGATAATGCTGGCACCACCTACGTCTCCAACGGAGGCTTCGACCACGGCAAACTCCTGGTTTATACCTCAAGCCTCGTCCCCGTATGGAATACCACGGTGCACAACATCAACATCGGCGGACCCGCACTGGGACACAATGGGGTCCTCCTCGTCTGCGGCGTGGGAACCGACATCCGGGCGTACCATCAACCCTTACCGGTCTTCACAGTGAACATTACCGGTGGCCTCTTCAAAGTCCACGGTACGGTCACGAACATCGGGACGGTCGCTATCGAGAACCTCAGCTGGACGATTTCCGTGTACGGAGGCCTCCTCAAACGGATTGACACAACGACGACCGACGTCATTGCGCAGCTTCCTAGTGGTCAGTCCGCTGCTATCGCCACGAATGGAATTCTGTGTGGTTTCGGCAAACTTGAAGTCATTGCAATCGTCGGTGGCGAATCGACGACGGTTAAGGGATTCCTCCTCGGACCATTCATATCCATTCAATAATAGGGCAATGAAACTGCGGAAAAACCATAGACATCTTACTTGAAAAGTTGGTGCTTATCATCTACTCCATTGCCCTTGTTTTTGAAAAATAAAAATAATTGTTTATATTTTATTTAATAAAAACAATTTATATTATTGGCGGTCATTTGGAAAAATTATCATTAATAACAGAAAAATACTCTACAAATTACCACCCTACACTTTTAGATAAATATTTAAAGGCAGAACTCCACAAAATGACCTACCACCAAATAAAATAGACAGGGTAACCCAATGATTTCAGAACCTTCCAAACCACTCCAAGCCCTGATCATCGCACTCGTACTCATCCTCACCGCCCCCAGCGTCAGCCACGCCGCGTTCACCGACACCCTCACCCCTCACGGAAACGTACAAAACGCCACCGTCGAACCCACCGTCATCAGCCTCTCAGACACCAACGTTGCCCCTTTAACCATCCCCCCCGTCGCTAACGCAGGACCAGATCAAACCGTTCACGTCGGCGCAACAGTGCAACTCGATGGATCAGCCTCCTCAGATCCTAACGGCGACCTCCTGACCTATACATGGTTATTGCTCGTCAAACCAGCAGGAAGCACCGCGACCCTCATCGGCCCTACTACGGTCAACCCGACCTTCACAGCCGATAAAATCGGCGACTATGCCGTCCAACTCATCGTCAACGACGGAACCCAGAACAGCGCCCCTGACACCGTCACTATCAGCGCCACGAATGCAGCCCCTGACGCCGACGCAGGACCAGACCAGACGGCTACCGTCAACTCTCTCATCCAACTGGACGGCTCAGGATCATCCGACATCGACGGAGACCCACTCACCTATTCTTGGTCCATGCTCCTCAAACCATCAGGCAGCACCGCCACCCTATCCGACCCAAACACAGTGAACCCTACCTTCACAGCTGACAAACCTGGAGACTACGTCATCCAACTCATTGTCAACGACGGAACAACCGACAGCTCACCCGACACCATCACCATTAGCACAAATAACACGGTACCCATCGCTAACGCAGGGCCAAATCAAACCGTTCTTCTCAACACTCTCGTCCAACTCAATGGCTCAGGATCAACCGACCTAGACGGCGACCCCCTGACCTATTCCTGGTCAATCATAAACAAACCAGCCGGCAGCAACGCGACCCTCACCAACCCAACATCAGTTTACCCCACCTTCACTGCAGACAAAACCGGGGACTACCTCATCCAACTCCTCGTCAACGACGGAACCACCGACAGCGCCCCTGACACAATCATCGTCAGCACCACGAATTCACCCCCGACCGCCAACGCCGGACCAGACCAAATAGTCCCTCTCAATGCCATCGTCCAACTCGACGGCTCAGCATCATCCGACATCGACGGCGACCCACTCACCTTTTCTTGGTCGATTATAAACATGCCTGAGACTAGTGATGCAGCCCTCTCCGATGCGACGATTGTGAACCCGACGTTTATCACTGATGAACCAGGAATGTATGTGGTACAGCTGATAGTAAATGACGGCACCGTGAGCAGTGCTCCTGATACCGTGACGATCAATACATCACCTCAACTTACACCTATCGACATCGGCGTCACCGTCCCAGCGAACATCACCCAGGGAGACACCTTCCAAGCCACCGTCTACATCGACCCAACAGATGCGTCAGCAGCCATTGGCAGCTGGCAGATCTCCCTTTTGAACTTCTCCAAGACACTCGTGTCAGCGACGAGCATTACCGCAGGGTCATCCTGGACCACGTCCTTCACCGCAGGGACCATACATAACACCGCAGGCAACATCACCGACATCGGCGCCTCCACAACCGCAATGTACCCCACCACGAACCACACAGCCTGCACCATCCAGTTCTCCGCGATAGCCTCAGGACCCTGCACGATCGCTATTGTTGCCGTCACGGTCACCAACGATACCTCCTCCCCTCTCACACTGATCATTCATAACGTGACGTTCACGATCCTCGCCTCTAAGGTAAATCCTCCCCCGAGGCACCACGGCGGCCATCAGCATAGTACCCCATATATCCCAAACAATGAGACTGAGAACGCGACACAACCGCCAGAGAACACCACCCAAGGCGGAGGAACCATCGAACCTCCACCCAGTCCACCTGGAACCGGCGAAGGCGAACACAGACCATTCGGCGACTCGCTGATACTAATCATCTTGGGGATTTTCTTAATCCTGCTCCTCCTCGCCATCTTGCTCGGGTTATATTATAAAATGACTAAGAAAATAGACCAAGGATAAACCCGCGCTCAGTCGTTGTGCCTCAAAGTCAACAGGAGTCTCGTTTTGATACCGTGGTTTGAACTGCCCTGACTCGAGGTCGTTGAAGAGCTGTGGCCCGATTTCTTCCCTTCGCCGCAGACGACGGAATCTGCATGTTGCAGTGCTTCATCAGGGAGAAGGGTGGGGTGCCATCCGTCGAGGACGACGCGCGTTCCTTTCTTGTGCGTACTTGTTAGTGTGTTCGTACACCCGCGAGATAGCCGGGGTCATTAGCCGTGATACCGACAAGATTTTAGGGAACGTTGAAGTCGATGGGTTCTGTGAGTTCGTCAATGAGGCGAAGGTGATGCGGTGGTGGTGTGGTCGCTGCCAGCATCTGAAAGGCCAATGGTGGGGCGAGAAAGAGACGAGCACCGATTCGTGAACGCAATCTCATACGGTGAGTACGGTTGATCGTTGACGGAATCACGAAGAGGATATCCATCAAAGCAGTCATAGAGGCTAGGGATACAAAAATTCTTTGGGCAGTGTCGTCTGCAATCCCTTTCATGGGAGGAAACGGTCTCTCGAGTATATCAAGATACGATCCTGATGTGCAATACATTTAAGAGAGGCTATAAATATTAGGTTCCTTGAGAGGCCTGCTTCATGTCGACCCAAGTGCTTCGTTTGAAGATGATAAGTATTTTCATCTGTGTCTTTTTGCCCGTGACTGCGGTGGGTTCCATCGTCAGTCATGTCGACGCGATATCCCAGACGTCGACTTCAGATCTCCCGTACGATATCCACCTGAACTGGCAACATGATACCTCGACGACCATGACCATTGTCTGGGAGACCACGACGGCGACGACAGGCACCACCGTCCAGTACGGACTTGACAGCAGCTACGGGCATACAGCGACGGGAACAACCGACAACCAAGGCACGAACGGCCTCATCCATATCGTCGAGATCACCGGACTTCCTCCAGCCACCACCTTTCACTACAAATGCGGCGACGCCACTGGCGGCTGGAGCAAAGACTATACCTTCGCCACCAGTCCCACCACCGCAACGAACTTTCACTTCTGCGCGATGGGCGACTCACGCGACAACCCCACGGAATTCAAAAAAATCGTCAACGATGCGAACGGCACGAATCCTGCGTTCACGATTTTCAGTGGCGACCTCTGCGGCAGTGACGACCCCAATGACTATGATGTCTGGTTCTCAAACTGGGAACAGCTAGGCGACCACTGCCCAATCATGCCGGCTATCGGCAATCATGAAGAAGGGGGATCCATCAACTACCTGCACCGCTTCGCCCTTCCGAACAACGAACGCTGGTACTCGCTCAACTACAGCAATATACACATCATCAGCCTGAGTACAAGTGAGGATTCCTATGCTCCGGGCAGCAATCAGTATACTTGGCTTGTCAACGACCTTAAAGCCGCGGCGAACGACACCAGTCATCCATGGAAGATCGCCTTTTTCCACAATCCGCCCTATAACGTCGGTGGACACGGCGGCGATACAGGCGTCCAAAACTACTTGGTGCCACTCTTCTTGCAATACAAGGTCGACCTCGTCATCAACGGACACAACCATTACTATGAGAGGACGTACTCCCTTAATGGGAGCGGCCCCAACCCAACGGTTACGGACAACTCTCTGCACTATTACAAGAATCCTGTTGGCGTTATCTATGCGACGTGCGGATCCTGCGGCGCACCACTCTATGACCCCGGAACAGCGTACTATCTCGCGGTGTCGGTGAAAAACTATAACTACGCCAACATCCACGTGTATACGAACTCCTCACTGCACATGGAAGTGTATCTGGATGATGGTTCGACGAAGATCGACGATTTCTGGATTGAAAAAAGCAGTGCCCCACCCGCAAACCAGCCGCCAACCACTCCATCTATAAAGGGTCCGGCGAAGGCACCGGTCAAGACCCCGACGACATATAATTTCACCTCAAGCGATCCTGAAGGCTCCAACGTCTCCTACTTCATCAATTGGGGCGACGGAACGAACAGCAGCTGGATTGGCCCGTATCCCTCAGGGGAAGGAATAACCCAGCTTCATACCTGGTCTAAAAAGGGAGTTTATACGATCAACGCGAAAGCCAGGGATGTCAACGGAAGCGAAAGCACCTGGGGAACATTAAAAATCACGATGCCGTACACGCCACCGCACTTCCCGTTCCTGTCCTGGTTGCTTGGGCGATTCCCCCACGTATTCCCGATACTACGACTCATTCTGACCTCTCATTGAATCTCACCAGTTGCCTTTCAGCTCGCTAAATAACTGTAAAAATATCGCTGATTGGAACCTCTACTATAAAATTCAGAAGGAAACTATATAAATAAAGAGCTTAATGTTTAAGTATAATACAAAGGACATTTAAGGAGGCAGTTTATGAAAAGGATTTCCGTGATATTGATTGTTAGTTTCTTGACATTGGTAAGCTTTGCACCGACACTTTTAGCCGAATGGTCGTCCAATCCCGCTGAAAACACGGCCATCACCACGATGAACGGCGAACAGGCACTTCCAAAAATCGCGGTCGACACCCATGGTTTTTCGTACGTGTCATGGTTCTCAAACCCATCAGGCCATTACACCGTACGGATGCAGCGGCTCGACCCCAAGGGCAACGCACTATGGCCAGAAGACGGCATCCTGGTCAGCAACCAAAATCAAGACACATGGATAACCGATTACGACCTTACCGTTGATCCCTCCGGGTACGCAGTTATCACCTTTACCGACATCCGCACCGGTCAATCGAATCCGGTGGGATACCGGATCGCCCCCAACGGCTCCATGATGTGGGGTCAAAACGGAAAGCTCCTTGCCAACGACAACAATTTCGACCCAAGCCCAAAAGTCTGCGTGACACCCGCAGGAAACAGCGTGTTCGCATGGCAAAGTATACCGGACAGCGGCGACTCCCAGGTCCGATTACAGAAGATATCTCCTGACGGGCAACTCCTTTGGGGTAGTGGGATCACCCTCTCACAATCAGGGGTTGGTTTTACCGCCCCGTTCCTCCAACCAGCGGACAACGACTGCGTATACCTGATCTGGCATAAGGAGACCGGCCCGTACTATGCCCCCAATCGTGGACTCTACGTGCAAAAACTCGATGCCGACGGCAACTTCTTATGGCCATCAGACGTAGTAGTCTATGCTCCGATTACTTCAGGGCCTGTCGTGTATCTCCAAATGTGCAGGGACGACACCGGCGGCATTATTTTCACTTGGTACCGTTCCATCAGCGTCAGCGAGTTCCATTGTTACGTACAACGGATGGAGGCGGATGGCACTATAAGCATGCCTGCCAACGGCGTGCAGGCCTCCACGTCAACGGACCGCCTTCATATGTATCCCGCACCAGCGTTTTTACCACAAACCCAAGAGATCATCCTCTTTTTCAGCGAACAGGATCTGAATCAAATCACCCGAGGCATGTACGCTCAGAAGTTCGACCTGCAAGGGAACCGACTCTGGGGCGATGAAGGAATACAGCTGATTCCTCTGTCCAACAACGATTATGCACTCTTGACTGCTAGCGGGAAAGACAACACCGGCATCTGCATCTATCAGGCTGCCGTCTTTGGGACCATGGATTCGAAGATGCAAGCGGTCATGCTCGACGACCAGGGGAATTTCGTATGGCCTCAGCATTTCATCGATCTCTGCACAGTCCAAAGCCAGAAGCTTCACAACGTCCAGACCAACTACTACATGGGACAATGGGTCGCGGTCTGGGAAGACCTGCGCGCTGACGGCGGCGATATCTATGCACAAAACATTCAGCCGGACGGAACCCTCGGTCCAGTGATAAACCAGCCTCCAGTCGCTGTTTTCACCTGGACGCCAGCTCATCCGAAGCCACATGACACAGTGCACTTCACTGACTATTCCTATGACCCTGCGGGGTATATCGTGAATTGGACATGGGACTTCGGCGATGGGACCGGCAGTTTTGCTCAGAATCCAGACCATCAGTTCAGTTCATCGGGGAAGTTCACAGTCCATTTGACGGTCACCGATGACGAAGGAGCCACTGGCAGCCTCGCCCAAGATGTCACAGTGCAAAGTGACCTCACCTGCAGCGTCACCGGAGGCCTAGGTGTCAGCCTGAAGATCACGAACAACGGGGCCTCAGCGGTCACCGGCGTCTCCTGGCAACTCCATGTAGACGGCGGGATCCTTGGGCGCATCAACAAGCTCGTGAACGGGACCATCGACATCTCAGCGGGAGAGACGAAAACCGAAGGGACCGGGATCCTGTTTGGGTTCGGCTCTCTGACGATCACTGCGACCGCTGGTGAAAAAGAAGTAACCGCAAAAGGAACACAGTTATTCATCCTCTCCATCGTAAAAACATAGAAGAGACAACTCTCTTCTCCCCTTTTTTTCTTTTATTTTAGTTGTTTCAGAATGCTTTTGTTCAGCAATGTCATTCCTGAAGATGAAGACGGACCTGTGGGGGTACGGGTACTTCTACAGGAAATGATTTGGTCGATACGTTAGCGTTTTTCTGGGTAATCGACCTCATATATTAATATTATTACGAATAAAAGAACGAAAAAGAATTTAAATACCTCTTCTAACATAGTATTAAACGCTTATGCGAATAAACGTCCTCATCGGCACCATCTTTTGCATTAGTCTTCTTACACTCTCTGCGTTTGCCTCTTCACTTCAAGTCGCCAAGACCCAGCCCTCATCCTCACCAGCTTACCTCATGTATGTAACATCGACGGTACAGCCCTCCTGCGTGCCTCACCTCCCAGCTATCTCCTCATCTCATCGTGGTTCCGGTCCCATCATCTGGAATACCATCCTCCCTGCAAGCTATCCTTTAGTCTCAATAGGCAATAACGGCACTCAGATCTTCGCAGAGTCCACCTACTCTGACCCCGGCAATACTTCAGAGATGGTCTGCTTCCAGCTCTACGCCACCCAAGGCGACGGTCAGGCACTCTGGCAGTACTCTGCCCATTATACAGTATACGCGCAAGTCGATGCTGCTAAAGAGCGCGATGTCTTAGTCGGGTTAGCAGTCAACAACCCCCTCGATACACCGGAGCAGCCGCCCTTCCAACGACTCTACAAATGGACATCTGCCAGCAGTACCCCCGACTGGTACTTCGATATCCCCCTCCCCTACCACGTCTTCCAAGGTGGCATTGTCGAGCATGACCTCGCTCTCTCAGGCGATGGCACCCGCGTCATCCTCGCTGTGACTAATACGACGAACAACCTTATTCAGATATTCCAGTTCGCCGCCGACAACGGCACACTCCTCACCTCTTACACCCTCCATCTTGATGCTCAAGACCTGGCCTATGTCTTTTCTCTTGATGTCTCAACGGACGGTTCCCTCGTACGCGCCGCCAGTTTTCTCCATGCGTTCCTCGTGGACTTGACAACACAGACCATCAGATGGATCAGCACCAGCAATTGCTCCCTTGGGGCAATCTCGGGAGACGGCTCCACACTTGTCAGCTTTTCCGGAGACAACATCAATGTGTCCATCATCATCCTTGAGTGGAATGCCACCGACCTGCACTACCATGAGCGCTGGCGACAACCGTTCCTCCCTTGGGGATGGGGTCTCTTGGGGAACGAGCATTCCGTTGATATCTCCGAGGATGGATCAACCATCATCATCGGGTGCGAAGGAAACGTATATTCACCCCCAGTCGTACAAACAAAGACCATATTATTTGACAGCCAGAGCGGGAGACTCTGGGAGAATACCACCCGCGGCCATGGATTCGATTGTATCATTGATGTACGTCTCTCACGAACGGGAGGACGAGCTATTGTCGCCTCGACCGGCGACAATCTCAGCAGCGTTGACCAACTCCGCGTCTTCGATCGCAACGACTCCCGCCCACGCTTCTCCATCCATGTGCCATGGTCCCTGCATTCGTCGGTGGACATCACACGAGACGGCGCCTTCGCCACGGCCGCAGCTGACACCGGCCCATTTAGCGGTGGAAGCATTCTCTACTCGCTTAACGCATCCGGCCTTGAGCCGACACGGAACCTCACGGCGACCTTCCACGGCGGTAAAGTGTTTACGATCCACGTCAAGAACGACGACAACGAGACTGCAACAGACATCCCCTGGACCATGTACATCACAGGCGGGATCCTCCATCAAGTCTCGTACCGTGCATTCGGAACCATCCCCTCCATCCCAGGGCACCAGACCGTGACCACCTCTTCAAAACGACTGATCGGATTCGGACGGATCACCGCATATGTGACGATTAATCACGCCTGGTATCCGGTCTCCGGATGGATCTTTGGCCGCTATCTCTTCCTAACATCATTAAAAAACGTGATCTAATCAACAGCAGTTGTTTCTCTACATTTTAAATTCATCAGATATTTTATTTCACACACTTGTCGGTGGATCATGCTGCAAAACGTATTCAAAGCTGCGCCTTACGACCGGTTTCACCGGAACCTCAGACGACCTGGACTCGGCGGAGGCAAAACCGGTGAAAATCAGCCCTCCTGTAAAAAATCGACATATACCCAACAAAGGGGGTATCGACTGAAATCCCTCCGAGAAGAGGGAGCGGACCTGTGGGGATTCGAACCCCAGTAACCGGCTCCGAAGGCCGGTAGGATATCCAGGCTACCTCACAGGCCCAAACCTTGAACACTGGGAATACCACGCCTACTATAAAACACCAAGCATCCAGACTAAGAGAGGAAGAAAGGAAAAAACAAAAAAAAGAGGAATAGTGGGCTACGACCAATCGAGGGCCGTAGCCAACTTTTATTGTTTTATCGGACGAAGTCGATGCTGCCGACTTTGGGGTTGGTCATGACCTTTCTGGGTTGTACGGTCATTGGGAGTGGGTTCTGTCGGCGATCCGGCTTGGCGCTGAGGATGTTGGGTGACTGTACCCCGGTCATGAGTGCCATGACGCGGCATTTGCCTTCAAAGGCAGGGTCGACACGGGCGCCGAGGATGACGTTGGCGTAGCAGTCCATGTCCTGCGTCAGGGTCTTGGCGACTTCCTGGACGTACTTCAGGCTCATGTTCGGGCCACCGGTGATGTGGACCAGAGCACTGTGTGCGCCGTGGTAGTCGACGTTGAGCAGCGGGTGGTTCAAGGCTTCCTTGACGATCGCATCCACGCCGGCTTCCTCGTCGGCTTCACCCCAGAGCATGACACTGAGTCCGCCGGAGTCCATGACGGCCTTCATGTCCGCGAAGTCCAAGTTGATCAATGAAGGAACCGTGATGGTCTCGCTGATGCCCTTGACGGTCTCGGCGACGAGTTGGTCCATGACGCTGAATGCCTGGTTGATGGGTAGGTTGGGGACGAACTCAAGCAGGCGGTTGTTGTCCAACACCACGGTGCTGTCTGCTGCGGTCCGGAGTTTGTCCAGGCCTTCATCCGCCTTGACGAGTCGTGCGCGTTCCACGTTGAAGGGAGTGGAGACCATGGCGGTGACGATAGCCCCATTTTTCTTGGCGATCTCGGCGACCACAGGTGCGCTGCCGGTGCCGGTGCCGCCGCCCATGCCGGCGCAGACGAAGACAAGATCTGCGTCAGCAAGAAGCTCTTCAATCTCACGTGAGGATTCGCGGGCTGCGCGTTCGCCGACTTCGGGGAAGCCGCCGGCGCCCAGGCCACGGGTGAGGTTCTTACCAATAAGTAGTTTGTAATCGGATTCCATGAGGTCAAGAGCCATTTTGTCGGTGTTGACGCAGATAGTTTTGGCTCCTTTGACGCCAAGTTTGTGCAGTCGGGTGATCGTGTTACCGCCGGCGCCACCGCAGCCAACGATGCTGATACGGGGTGTCCCGAACAGTCCGTCGTCAACTTTTTGTTTGCTCTCCTCATCAATTTTGTTCCCTATAGCAGTCTCAATGAAGGACTGCATATTGTTTTTGCTCTCAGCCATATTTTCTATTCCTCCTAGCTACTCTCTCCATCTCATCCTTTATACTGGTAGTTGGGAAGGACGCCTCCTGGTCGTGCGTCCTTCCTCTTGAGGGGTGCATCCCATCCCCTAATTTGAACCAGATTATTTTTTTGTATAAGGTTCCATGGCCGCGACCGCGGCTTCGAGTTCCTGGACTTTCTTAATCTTATCTGCCTTATCCAGGATATCCGCTGCTTTGTTCTTTATAAATTCGTTGACAGCGTGGCGGATGACCTCGGAGCGTGTGGAAAACTCGCCGGCTCTGATGAATAAATCGATTTGCCGGAGATAGATATCCGGGAGCCGTAGGGTGATGCGGTCGTTGTCCATTCTCCTCACACATTCATCAGACGTTTGGGTGGTGTCTTGGGTGCGTCTAGCGGGTGCTTTTTTGACATCCATTAGCCGACAAAAGACATCATTTGTCTGACAAGCAGACGAATAGGCAGAACCGTTTAAATATCTTTCTATTTGCGTGGATGGTCCCAGTCAATCGCGTCATGTTGTCGCATCCGGTATTTCCATCTGGAAATATGAGGTTTTTGTGCAGCTACATACGCAGGTACGTCGGTTGGTACCGACGTGCGCGGGACGTCGTCTGATGGGGCTGCGATAGGCGCTTCGTAAGTGGTTGAACCGCTGAAAATTTTTTTTTATTTAATTCTTATCAATAATTTTAAAACAACGGGTCGTGAAACACAAGCGAGGACCGTAGAATAAGGTGTTCATTTTTCAAGTATATCAGACCGTCTCCTGGTCTTCCGATTCCCTCATTTGAACAACATAAATGACGAGGGTGATTATGCGAGGCGGGCGAACGCCATGGTCCCAGAGATCTTCTCGATCTTGACTTTCACCGTGGATCCTTTGGAGGCGCCGGGGATGTAGATGATGTACTTGTCGAAGAACGCGACGCCGTCGCCGCGTTTGCCGATATCCTTAATCGTCATCTCGTACTCCTCGCCTTCCTTGAGCGCAGGCGCCGGAGCCTCGGTCTTCCTCTTCCGCATCGATCGAATAGAGCGGACCGCGCCACACGCGTCACAGCGAATCATGAGCGTACGGTCTTTTTTCACCAGATGGGTATCCGGCCGGTTGCACTCCTGGCACATCACGTACGTCTCGACGTACTCATCGAGCCGGTCCTGCAGCGTCTTCATCGGAATCTTCCCCTGAAAGATGACCCGACCACCGGCAATATCACCCGCGGTGCCCACCGAACCGAGCAAGAACTTCAAAAAATGACTCGGATCACGGTTCAGGACGTCGACGATCTTATCGAAATTCCGTATCACCGTCGTATTACCCTCGTAGAACACATCGACCTTCGGGATCTTCAACCGCTCGTCGACAATCCGTTCCTTCGAAGTCAGGCTCTGCAACCGCTTCAGCAAGTCCTGATAATCCTGATCCGTCATAACAAGACGCCAGATATACCCAGGACTGATAAAAACCTTCCCGTCAACCCTCTCCGAGAAACACGTCCCCAAGGGGTGAGTACTACGAAAAGTCGCCCTGCGGCACCAACCGACCAATAACCAAAAAACCTTCTTTCAAGGCCCGCTCCGCAACCTCAACCTTCGAAGTCGTCACTTTCAACAAACCGTCGGTCCATTGCCATATGAACTCTGGCATTTCATCTTCCTCCCCACCACCAGTCCCACCGCTCTTCTCAGAGGAGGGCCTCGTGGCTGACCGACCCCAACCCACCTCATCTTTAAAAACCTTACGAAAAAAACCACACTCAGGAGCACCCCAGCTCCTTCCTCAGATACACACCCTCATCCACGAACCCCAGGCTGCGATAATACGGCTTCACCCCCACACCACTCAACACCCACAACCTCTTCAGATCAAAATCCTCCCGGCACAACAGTTCCGCACCAGCCAGCAGCCGCTTCCCCAGACCACGATGCTGATACGACACACCCGGCACCGAGCCACCCAACGGCACTTCACGACCCAACACCCGCACCTCACGAATCATCGCACACCGACCAGAATCTAACCTAGGATGCCACGGGTCCTCAATTAAACGCAACCGCAGATACCCAAACAGCACGTCACTGGAAGGATCAAGCAAACTCAGAAACAGCTCCTCCCCACCGCTCGCCTGATACCGCTCCACCTCAAACCTGAGATCCTCCGGCGCACACGGGATGGATGGCCGCCGATGCCCGACTTCGCGACAACGGATGCATGGACACGCCTGACCACGATGCCGCAACTCTTCCTCCACCAGCTGGCGCAGATTGCTTTTCTGGATACCGCCTCGCAACTGCTGCACCGGGATATCCCGCTGAATCCGCTGGATTCGCACCCACCGGGGAACTTCTGCAGTGACGTCGGCGAGCAGCGGCACCGCATCGTCCGTCGATAACGGCGTAAACCCTGGGTCACGGGCAAGATCTGAGCCTTCCACCACCAACGTTGGATAAATCTTCAGCAAATCCGGTCGGAACCGTTGGTTCTCAAATACCTCATGAAACATCGCAACATCGTCCTGTGTTGATGAGCCGGGGAGACCAGGCATGAGATGATAGCAGACCTTCAACCCAGCGTCTTTGGCGAGTCGTGTCGCGGCAATGGTGTCTGTGACGGTATGGCCGCGGTTCATTTGAGAAAGAATCCTATCGTCCACAGTTTGTGCTCCTAACTCCACGCGGGTGGCGCCAAACCCAAGGACTGTTTCTATATGACGCAGTCGGAACCAGTCCGGTCGTGTCTCCACGGTTAAACCAATACAGCGAGACGCCGCCGATTCATTCGTAAGCAGCGCCTGTCGCAGCGTCTGTGATCGGGTACCATTCATGGCGTCGTAGCAGCGTTTCACAAACCATTCTTGATACCAGGGGGATCGCGCGGTCAGCGTCCCGCCCATGATAATAAAATCTATTTTATCCACGTCATGGCCGATGGTTTGGAGCTGCCGTATCCGGCTGGTGGTTTGTCGGTACGGGTCACACCCATTGGTGATCGCGCGCATCGCGGCGGGCTCATAACCAGTGTAACTTTGTGGCGTCTGTACTGTCGGTCCTCCCGGGCAGGGGAGACATCGTCCATGAGGACATTCCGCAGGCGATGTCATGACTGCAATAACGGCAACACCGGAGAGTGTCCGCGTGGATTTAATGCGTAATAACTGGAGGACGTCACCGTTTTCGACGAGGTCCTCGGGGAGGGCGGCGAGGATATCGGTGTCTTGGGGTATTGATTGCAGTTTGTATTTTTTACAGAGTTTGATCTTGGCGCGTTGCAGCTCTGCTTTCGATGTCACCTGCTGGGTGCGAATTAGCTCGATGATGTCTTCGAAGAAGGCCATAGGCGAGGGGTCGATATGAGGGTGGCTGCTACTAAAAGCTTTGGTCTTAGAGGTCCCAGAAACCTCGGGTCCGTGCGTAGTGCAGCTCTGCCTGTAAGAGGTCGCGCAGGAACTTGATTTCAAGTTCCTCGGATTTCCGTAGTTCGAGTTTTGAGTAACGGGAGAGTATTCGTGCGGCGGTGTCCGGTCCGACGCCGCGTGCCGCGAGTGCGATGATTGCGAATTTCCCGTAGGTGAGTACCAGGCTTGCGTTTTTGTTGAGGCGTTTGACTTCTTTGAGCTCTGCGGTGTTCCGGTGTCGTTTGGAGAGGACTTTGGCTTGGTCGCGGTTATAGCGGCGTAGCATCGCGATTTTGATAGCGCCGCATCGTGGGCATTTCGGCTGCATGCTGACGCGGCCGACGAACGAGTTCCATTCGTTTTTACAGTTGATGCAGACGAGGGTGATGTCTGCGTCTTCGATGCGTTTCTTGAGTGCCATGAGGATGGAGCGGTCTGCTCTTAATGGCACCATGAGGCCGCGGATGGTTTCAAAGCCGGCGAGTGCCATCGGCGAGAGCCCTTGGTGGGTATGGACGGAGATGTCACCGGCTTGTATCGCCTCGAGGACGTGTCGTGTGCGTGCGACGTCCATGTGTTCCCAGAGGATCTTTTCCATGGATTCGTCGAGGACGAGGGAGTGCTCAAAGAGGGAGAAGAGGCGTTTGACGCCGATGTTTTTGTAGTCGAATCCTTTTCGTAGTGCCCCGAACTTGCGTGCAACGTGGATGAGTTGATAACGGAGGTAGGTGGAGTTCCTCAGCACGGTCTCCATGAGGTAGGCGAGTGTCTCGGGTTTGGTGGTCTGCAGGATTTCGATGATGCGGTCGGGGGGCAGTCGGGCGGGGATCTCGAGGTTGATGCGGTAGGCGTCGCTGTTGATGCCGATGCTTTCGCCAAGCATCTGTGCGAGGACGGCGGAGATGAGGCGGCCGAGTGTTTCGTTGACTTTGGTGCCGAAGCAGGCGTTGATGACGACGGTGCGTTCTTCGATGTCGATGGTGATGGTGCGGTCGTCGGGGACGAGGAATCCTGCGGTCGTTTGCATGGTGACGTAGTCGCGGATCGTGTCGAGGAGGGCGTTGTCGCAGGGGTATCCGGTAATGGGTTGTTTGTTGGCGGCGAGGCGTCGGAGGAGTCCGACTTCTTGTGCGACGTCGTGGGGGATGGGTATTTCTTCGCCGACCCAGGAGGGGACGGTGCCGATTTCTTTGATTTGGGAGACGAGGATGCTGTCGTCTTCGCGTTTGACGATGACCCAGGGTCGGCCGCGGAGGATGAATTTCTCGCCTTCGAAGCCGGCGCTCAGGACGAAGCTTTCGTCCAGGGTGCCGATGGCTTTGCGGGTGCTGATGTCGATGACGGGGTAGGTGACCTCGTCGGGGATCATGGAGATGTTGTCGAGGAAGTAGGTGCGGGAGTTCATCTTCTTGGTGAAGACGCGGTGGCCGGCTTCGTCTTCGATCCAGATCATGCGGTGGTCGCGTAGTTGGTTGCTGAGGAGAGTGAACATGTCTTTGGTGAGGCTGTGGAAGGAGTAGGTGCGGGTGATGATGTCGTAGGCTTTGTCCTCAGGGATCCGTCCGTACTCCAGCACGAGGGAGATGATTTGGTTGGTGAGGACGGAGAGGGGGTTCATGCGGATGGGTGTGTGTTCGAGTTCGCCGGCGAGGGCGCGTCGTCCGATGGCGAGGCTTTCGGCGAGGTCTTCGGGGTTGGTGGCAAGGATGACGCCTTTGGAGGTTTTGCCGACGCGGTGGCCGGAGCGTCCGATGCGTTGGACGATGCGGGTGACTTCGCGTGGGCTGTTGTATTGGATGACGAAGTCGGTGTCGCCGACGTCGATGCCGAGTTCCAGGCTGCTGGTGCAGATGAGGGCTTTGAGTTGGCCTTTTTTGAAGGCGTCTTCGGCTTCGACGCGGGCGAGTTTGGAGAGGCTGCCGTGGTGGACGCCGATGTTGAGTGTGGGGTCCCATTGGTGGAAGCGTGAGGCGAGGATTTCGGCGCCGTCTCGGGTGTTGATGAAGAGGAGGGTGGAGACGTGGGTGTCGATGTGTTCTTTGCAGCGGCGGAGGAGTGCTGCGGAGGTGGGTTCGATGGAGAGGGTGTGGGCGAGGGTGGTGTCGTGGGGGGTGGGTGTGGGCATTTCGATGTGGAGGTCGATGTGTTTGGTGACGTCGATTTCGAGGATGGTGACGGGGCGGAAGTGGTGGTGGGTGTGTCCGCCGAGGAATTTGGCGACTTCGGTGGGGAGTCCGACGGTGGCGGAGAGGCCGACGCGTTGGAAGCTGTGGTCGGTGGTGAGTTCTTCGAGTCGTTCTAAGGCGACGGCGAGTTGGGTGCCGCGTTCGTCGGTGGCGAGTTCGTGGACTTCGTCGATGACGACCCAGCGGACGGCTTTGAGGTGGGTGCGGAGTCGTTTGCCGGTGAAGAGGATTTGGAGGGTTTCGGGTGTGGTGATGAGCATGTCGGGTGGGTGGTGTGATTGGTGTTGTCGTTCGGCTTGGGGGGTGTCGCCGTGGCGGACGGCGATGGTGATGTTGAGTGCTTTAGCCCATTCGTAGGTGCGGTGGAGCATGTCGCGGTTGAGGGCTCGAAGTGGTGTGATGTAGAGGATGGAGATGCCGGTGTGGTGGTGGTCGTGGTCTTTGGTGCGGAGGTATTCGTGGAAGATGGGGAGGAGTGCTGCTTCGGTTTTTCCGAGGCCGGTGGGTGCGATAAGGAGGACATTTTTTCCTTGGATGATGTGGGGGATGGCTTTGGTTTGTGGTTCGGTGGGTACGCTAATGTCTTTGGTGGAGAGAAGGATGTGGATGCGCGGGTCGAGGAGGTCGAAGACGGTGGGCATGTGGTGTTCCTACGGGCAAGGATGTGGTGGTTCTTTATGTTTCTCCTAGGGTGAAGAAAGGGAAGAAAAGGGGGGTGATCCCCGCTGGAGAGGGGGGGTCGTGTGGTTTTATGGTCGTTCGATGCTGAGGCAGATTTCGATGCTGCTGACGTTGCTTTTTTTGCCGTCTTCGTTTTCGACGGCTTCGGTGCCGATGTCGATGGTTTTGACGACGGCGTTGGTGAGGAAACGGTTGCGGGCGATTTCGGCGGCGTCGACGGCGCGGCTGATGGCGTTGCCTCTGGCTTTGAGGGTGACTTCGGTGTGTTCGCCGCTGTTAAGGACGGCCATGATGGCGGTGACGTAGTTCATGGGTGGTTTGTTGCCGACGTAGATGACGTTGGAGTCGATGGTGGATCTTTGTGGGGTGTCCTGGTCTCGCATGAGTAGTTCCTCTTTTGTAGGCTGAAGAGAAGCGGGGGCTTATTTAAATATTTGTGTTTGTGGAGAGGGTGTGTTTAGAGGTAGTAGTGGTTGGTGTCTTTCTTTTCTTCTTCTTTGACGAAGTCTTTGTGGTCGTAGATGTCGATGGCGAGGATGGCGTGGAGGGGGACGATGCGGAGTTTTCCTTTTTCTTTGCCGTGGGTATCGCCGAGTTCCATGAGGAGGCCGGCTTCTTCGATGCCGATGTTGGCGTAGCCTTTGAAGATGCCTTCGGTTTCGAGGGAGGCGTCGCGGGCGCCGATGCTGGTGATCTTGTAGTGGGATTCTTCGACGAGTTTGAGTTCCTCTTTCTTGTTCATAGTCTGCCCTTCCGTTGTTGTTCGAGAAGTGTCTGGAGGTGTTCGACGGTTTTGCCGTAATTCTCCACGGCTACTTTAATGTGTGCCTCGACGAAGTTCCAGGCTTTCTGCAGGCTGCCGTAGCGGAGGCGGTAGCCTTTCTTTTGTTGTTGGCTGACTTCGTCGAAGGTGGAGAGTTCTTCGAGGATGTCGAGGCCTTTGAGTTTGTTGAGGTGGCGGTAGACGGTGGGCCGGCTGGTGTCGAGGGCGTTGGCGATGTCGTCGACGAACCAGGCTTTCTGGGGTTGTTTGAGGAAAAAGTCGACGAAGATCTTGTATGGTAGGGTCGGGTCGGAGCCTTTGCTGAGGTAGCCGATCTGCTCAAGGAATGTCTTGGCTGCGACGTCGAAATCCTCTTCACCGGATAGTGGCGTGTTACTGACAACCTGTAATTCAAACGGCATGCCCACTCCTCTTAGGGAGGGAAACGGCGATGGAGTTAAATAGGTTTCGTGACAAAGAAAAGGTTGGGGGATGAATCCTCCCTTATGTGAGATGGTTTAGAGAACGTGGAAGTAGCGGTCAGTCTCCCATTGGGTGACTTGCATTTGATAGTCTTCCCATTCCTCTCGTTTGACCTTCATGAAGTTCTCATAGATGTTGCTGCCGAGGGCGTCTTTGATGAAGGTGCTCTTCCTCAGTATTTCGAGCGCGTGGCCGAGGCTTTCTGGGAGTTGGCCGATGCCATAGGAGTCTCGTTCTTGGGCGGTGAGCTCGTAGATGTTGCGTTCGACGGGGTTTGGTGGTTGGAGTTTGTGGTTGATGCCGTCGAAGCCTGCGGCGATCATCACGGTGTAGGCGAGGAACGGGTTGCAGGCGACGTCCGGGTTGCGTAGTTCGATGCGTGTGGATTGTCCGCGGTTCGCGGGGATGCGGATGAGTGAGCTGCGGTTGCGGTTCGCCCAGCAGATGTAAGTGGGTGCTTCGTAGCCGGGCACGAGGCGCTTGAATGAATTCACGGTGGGGTTGAGGACGGCGCACATCTCCCTGGAATGCGTGAGTAGTCCGGCGATGAATTGGTAGGCTAGCGGGCTGAGTTTGTGCTGGTCTTTGGGGTCGAAGAAGACGTTCTTTCCTGCTGCATCACTCAGGGATAGGTGGGTGTGCATGCCGGAGCCGTTCGTACCGAAGAGGGGCTTGGGCATGAAGGAGGCGTAGAGCCCATGGTGGCTAGCGATGATTTTGCTTGCGTATTTCAGCATGACTACGCGCTCTGCGGTGGTGAGGGGGTCTGAGTAGTTGAAGTTGATTTCTTGTTGTCCGGGGGCGACTTCGTGGTGGGTAGTGTAGATTATCAGGCCGAGGTGCTGGAGTGCCATGGCGATGTCGGCGCGGACTGTCTCGGCGAGATCGCGATGGGAGAGGTCGAAGTAGGTGGCTTGGTCGTGCGGGGTCAAAGTTGGACCGTTGCCGTCACGTTGGAAGAGGAAGAACTCGCATTCGGATCCGGTGTTACAGCGGTACCCGTGCTTCTCCGCCTTCTGGAGTATTTGTTGAAGAACGTAGCGGACGTCGCCGGGGAAGCGGGTCTTGCCGTCCTGCTCGTAGATATCGCAGCTGATCTTCGCGGTTTTACGTTTCTCAATGCTTTCCGGCAGGATGCAGAACGTGGCGGGGAGAGGGCGGATGACTTTGTCGGATTCCTCGATGTTGGCGCAGCCGATGATGGAGGAGGCGTCGAACGGTACACCGTTCTCTAAGGCGTCTTTCAGGAGGTTTTGCGGGATGGTGAGGTTGCGTGGCATGCCGAGGAGGTCGACGAACTGCAGACGGATGAACTTGATATTCTCTTTTTTAACGGTCGATAGCACGGTGTCCGCAGTCCACCGTTTCGTGGTTTTTGCTGATGACGTAAGTTTCATAGTCTTAGAACCTCCACATAAGAAAGGTAAGAGTTTACCCTGTATGGACACAGTCCTTTTTTTAGGTTGCGAAAAACACGAGTTTTTTAGGCCCGACCGTTCGAGCACGTCTGGATTCTTTTCGAAGAAAATATATCAGAATGGACAGGAGGAAACCATCTTGTGCTCGAAAAACCATTCCTTCGCAAACTATTAAAGGAAAAACGAGATTCGAACCTCCATCCTAAACAAGGGGAGTCTGACATTCATGGACAAAAACGTCGAACAATTCATGGAAAAAGTCATCGAGAAGAACCCAGCCGAGAAGGAATTCCACCAGGCCGTCCGCGAGGTCGCCGAAAGCCTGATGCCCTTCATCCAGAAGAACCCGAAGTACAAGAAATACATGGTCCTCGAGCGCATCGTCGAACCCGAACGGGTCATCATGTTCCGCGTCCCATGGGTCAACGACCGCGGCGACATCTGTATCAACCGCGGCTACCGCATCCAGATGAACAGCGCCATCGGACCCTACAAAGGCGGTCTGCGGTTCCACCCGAGCGTCAACCTCGGGATCCTCAAGTTCCTCGCCTTCGAACAAGTCTTCAAGAACAGCCTCACCACCCTGCCCATGGGCGGCGGCAAAGGAGGCAGTGACTTCGACCCCAAAGGCAAATCCGATATGGAAGTCATGAAGTTCTGCCAAAGCTTCATAACCGAGCTGTACCGCCACGTCGGACAGTTCACAGACGTACCAGCTGGTGACATCGGTGTCGGCGGCCGTGAGATCGGCTTCATGTTCGGCCAATACAAACGCCTCACCAATAGTTTCACCGGCGTGCTCACCGGCAAGGGTCTCAACTGGGGCGGCAGTCTCATCCGACCCGAGGCCACCGGCTATGGCGCCACCTACTTCGCCGTCGAGATGCTCAAGACCCGCAAGGAGACCATGAAAGGCAAGACCGTCGCCGTCTCCGGATCCGGCAACGTCGCTCAATACACCGTCGAGAAGGTCAACCAGCTTGGCGGAAAAGTCGTCACCCTCTCCGATTCCGCAGGCACCGTCTACGACCCCAAGGGCATCGACTCGGAGAAGCTCGCGTTCGTCATGGACCTCAAAAACGTCAAACGCGGCCGCATCAAGGAATACGCAGACGAGTTCAAATGCTCCTACGAGGCAGGCAAACGCCCCTGGCAGTACAAATGCCAAGTCGCTTTCCCCTCCGCCACCCAAAATGAGATCAGCAAAGAAGACGCCCAAACCCTCGTCGACAACGGCTGCTTCTGCGTCGCTGAAGGCGCCAACATGCCCACAACCCCTGAGGGCGTTGAGATCTTCATCAAGAACAAGATCCTCTTCGGCCCCGGCAAAGCTGCCAACGCCGGCGGCGTCGCCACTTCCGGACTTGAGATGAGCCAGAACAGCATGCGGTTGAACTGGAGCCGGGAAGAAGTCGACCAGAAACTCCAATGGATCATGACCCAGATCCACGCCTCCTGCGTCAAATACGGAAAAGACGGCACCTTCGTCAACTACGTCAACGGCGCTAACATCGCCGGCTTCGTGAAAGTCGCCGACGCGATGATCGACCAGGGGATTATCTAAACTCCCCTCCCTTCTCTTTTTTTTCCCCTTTTTTTCCCATTTTTTCTTTCATCCTTCCCTCCTCCTGGAGCTTAAGCGATTGTTTTATATCGGGGTCACGGATATCGGTTCATCCCATTCAACCACAAGGAGTGGATGATTTATGGCAACCAAAACTGTAACTGTCCCAAAACCAACCAAACCCGAAGGATTCAATCCTTTCAAAATGGCGCAGCAGCAATTCGACCGCATCGCCGACAAACTCGGCCTTGACCAACCAACCCGCGACCTCCTCCGCGAACCCCTCCGCGAATACCACTTCCAAATCCCCATCAGGATGGACGACGGCACCATCAAGATTTTCCACGGGTTCCGCGTCCAACACAACGACGCCCGCGGCCCCTGCAAAGGCGGCATCCGCTTCCACCCACAAGAAACCATCGACACCGTCAAAGCACTCGCCATGTGGATGACCTGGAAATGCTCCGTCGCAGACATTCCTCTCGGCGGCGGCAAAGGTGGCGTCATCTGCGACCCGCACAACCTCTCAGAAAAAGAACAAGAGCGCATCTGCCGCGGCTGGGTCCGCCAGATCGCCCGTGACATCGGACCCTACCAAGACGTACCAGCACCCGACGTCATGACCAGCGGCCAGCACATGATCTGGATCATGGACGAGTTCCAGACCCTCTCCCACGGACAGTTCCAGCCCGGCGTCATCACCGGCAAGCCCGTCGCACTCGGCGGCTCCCGAGGCAGGACCGAGGCCACCGGCTATGGCATTGTCTACATCCTACGTGAAGTCCTCAAAGAACTGAAAATGGACGTCACCAAGACCACCGCTTCCGTACAAGGCTTCGGTAACGTGGCACACTACGCCGCGGAACTCTACATGCAGTACGGCGGCAAGGTCGTCAGCGTCTCCTGCTGGGACCAAAACGACGCCACCTCATACGGCTTCTATAAGAAAAACGGCGTCAACCTCGACGAACTCCTTAAGATCACCGACCGCTTCGGCACCATCGACAAGGACAAAGCCCAGAAACTCGGCTACCAAGTCACCCCCGGCGACCAATGGCTCACTCACGACGTCGACATCCTCATCCCCGCAGCCCTCGAGAACTCCATCACCGCAGAAAACGTCGGCAAGATCTCACCCAAAGTCAAGATCGTCATCTGCGGCGCCAACGGACCCGTCACACCCGAAGCCGAAGACACCCTGGAGAAACGCGGCGTCATCACCATCCCCGACTTCCTCGCCAACTCAGGTGGAGTCGTCTGCAGCTACTTCGAACAAGTCCAAAACAACCAAAACTACTACTGGACCAAGGAAGAAGTCCTCGGCAAACTCGACAACAAAATGACCGACGCCTTCTACCACGTCTGGGACCTCTCACAGCGCAAAAAAGTCCGCATCAGCGACGCAGCCTACATGATCGCCATCAACCGCGTCGCCGAAGCCTGCAAATTGCGCGGCTGGGTCTAAAAAACAACAACCCCACACTCAGGCGTTATGTTGTCCCGCGAGAGAGAACAAAAGATACTCACCACCATCCACGACATCACCGGGGTCACACCCCCGGCCGCCTCCCTCGCACCCGAACCAGCCGAAGCGGATCCCCGCACTAACGCGGTGACCCGCATCCTCATTTTTTCCACCACCTACGACTACTTCCTCCTCACCGAAGAAAGCAGACTCCCCAGCCTCTTCGCCGACACCCTCCCCTACCGACTCACCCACGACCCACCACCCAGACTCACCCACGTCGAAACACCGGACGACTGCCTCGACTACCTCAAAAAACGACGCTGCGACCTCCTCATCATCTTCAACCCCGCCAAAGACCTCGACGTACCCACCCTCGCCACCACGATCAAAAAAAACAGTGATGCAGCCATCATGATCCTCAGCAACAACACCAGCGACCTCCAAGCCATCGAACACCACGACACCACCCATGCCATCGACAGCTACTTCACCTGGAACGGCGACGGCAAAATCATCCTCACCATGGTCCACTACCTCGAAGACAAAACCAACAGCACCCACCTCACCCCCACCCAAGAATACGACCTCCTCCTCCTCATCGAAGACTCCATCCACGCCTACTCCGCCTACCTCAACGACATCTACGACGACCTCCGACGCCACACCGACGCCATCCTCCCACCCGAAGCCACCATCGAAGAAAAACTCGAACGCTGGCGCCAACGACCCTTCATCCTCCACACCACCACCATCACCCAAGCACAAACACTCCTCACCCTCCACCAAACCCACCTCATCGGCGTCATCACCGACAACAACCTACCCGACACCACACCCACCAACAACGGCGCCCACCTCGCCATCAAACTTCGCACACAACACCCCACACTTCCCATCCTCCTCCAATCCTCAGAACCCATTAAAACCAAACTCCCCAGAGACCCCCAGTTCTTCGCCATCTCAAAAAACGACCCCCACCTCACCACCACACTCCATACCTTCCTGAACACCAGCCTCGGACCCACCAGCCTCATCCTCACCGACATCCAAGGAAAACACCACGACCCGATCACCACCATGCGCGAGTTCGAAGACGCCATCGTCACCCTCCCCGCCACCACCCTGAAAACCAACGCAACCACACACCTCTTCTCCCGCTGGCTACGCGCCCGCGGCGAACGCATCCTCGCCGACAAACTCGAACCCATCGAGTCCACAGACCTCGACGACGACGCCCTCAAACAACGCCTCGTCGACACCATCGAAGAACACCGCTACCAAAGCAACCAAATCCAAGTCACCCAGTTCCTCAGAGAAAACCAAGGACCCTCCAAACAGATCAGCCGCATCGGCGACGGCGCCCTTGGCGGCAAAGCACGCGGCCTCGCCTTCCTCTCCAAACTCCTCAGCACCTACCTCACCGACGAGATGACCCCTGGCATCCACATCACCCTACCCCGCAGTATCGTCCTATCCACCGACATCTTCGACGCCTACATCACCCAAAACCGCCTCCTCGACCCCACCCTCTTCGACCTCCCCGACGAACGCATCACCGCCAAATTCATGGACGCCAGCCTCCCGCCCACCGTCCTTGGCGACCTACGCGCCTTCATCCGCAACACCCGCAAACCCCTCATTATCCGCAGTAGCGGCATGCTCGAAGACAGCCTCATGCAACCCTTCGCCGGCATCTACGCAAGCATCCTCCTCCCCAACGAAAGCTGGGAGACCGACTTCAGATTCCAAGACGTCTGCAACGCCGTCAAATACGTCTACTCCAGCACCTACAGCCAACGCGCCCGCACCTACATACGCAACACCCCCAAGAACATCCGCGACGAAAAAATGGCGGTCCTCATCCAAGAAGTCGTCGGCGAACGACACGGCCCCTACTTCTACCCCACCATCAGCGGCGTCGCCAAATCCTACAACTACTACCCCACCGGCACCTGCCAACACGAAGATGGCATCGTCTACCTCGCCGTCGGACTCGGCAAAGCCATCGTCGACGGCGGCAGCAGCTTCTGCTTCTGCCCCCAACACCCCCGCAACCCCCTCTACGGCACCCCCAAAGACTTCATCAAATACTCCCAAACCCACTTCTACGCCCTCAACCTCCAAAGCATCTACCGCATCGTCGAAAAAAACGAAGACACCACCCTCAAAAGCCTCGACATCAAAATCGCCAAAGACGAAGGACTCCTCACCCTCATCGCCTCCACCTACCTCCCCCGCGACGACACCCTCTACCCCGGCCTCTCCGACGACGGCGTCATGGTCCTCGACTTCGGACCCATGCTGTCCTATGACACCCTCCTCCTCGCCCGCGCCCTCACACTCCTCATGCGCATCAGCGAACTCGCCCTCGGCTACCCCGTCGAAATCGAATTCGCAATCAACATCCCCACCACCGACACCCAACCCGCTGAGCTCGTCATCCTCCAAGTCCGCAACATGCGACCCAAAGGAAAACACGCCGAAGTCTCCTTACACGCCTACAACCCAGACACCGACCTCTGCTTCAGCGACAACGCACTCGGCAACGGCATCATCGACAACCTCACCGACATCGTCTTCATCACCCCCGAAAGCTTCGACCTCGCCAACACCCAGCGCGCCGTCGAGCAACTCCGAGCCATCAACACAACCCTCATGGACCAAAACCGACCCTACATCCTCATCGGACCAGGACGCTGGGGCTCCTCAGACCCATGGCTCGGCATCCCCGTCCAATGGAGCGACATCGCAGGAGCCAAAGTCATCCTCGAGACACCCGTCAAAACCAGAATCATCGAACCCTCCCAAGGCTCCCACTTCTTCCACGACATGATGGCAGGTCAAGTCGGCTACCTCATGACCAAGAGCGGTCCGGCCAACATCCACTATGACTGGCTCGAAACCCTCCCCGTCCTCACCACCACCCAAGACACCAAACACGTCCGCTCACCCGAACCACTCATCGTCCTCATCGACGGCAAAACCGGCAAAGCCGCACTGCGCAAACAGACAACACTTAAAAACCCACAAGAGAATCCCACACCCCAACCAACCGAAGAAGAAACCACCTAGGAGGCCACCACCATTTCCGAAAAAACAGAGTACCACAAAACGACCAACCATGAACCGACCCATCACGAGCCGACCCATACCATGAACGAGCTCAAAGAACGGGTCAAAGAACTCAACTGCCTCTATGGTCTCACCAAGATCGTCAAGAACACCAAATACAGTGTCGGCGAAGCCCTCCAAAACATCCTGGCTCTCATCCCACCCGCCTGGCAATTCCCCGAGATCACTTGCGCCCGCATCTCCTTCGAAGGCGGTAAAGTCTACGTCACCAAAGACTTCAAAGAATCCAAATGGAGCCAGATCAGCAACCTCATCGCCGACGAAAAGAAAATCGGCGTCCTCGAAGTCTACTACACCGAAGAACGACCCATGCAACATGAAGGCCCGTTCCTCAAAGAAGAACGACGCCTCATCGACGCCATCGCCACCCTCATCGGCCAATTCTTCGAAGAACGACGCGTCAAAGAAGAACTCAAGAAAAAGAAAATCGCACCTTACGTCAAACCACTTGATAAAAAAACCGACCGACGCACCCAGCAAAAACAAGACTGGGAAGTCATCATCGACCTCCTCATCAAAACCGATCCCCGCACCCTTCTACGCATCACCCGGAAGATGACCTACTACCTCTACCGCCACGGCAACGAAAAAATCACCGACCTCCAAAACCAGATCACCCCGATTGATAACAAATCCAGCGCCCGCGGCATCAACATGCCTAACCCTCGCACCGACCTCCAAAGCCTCGTCGCCTTCCAACAACACGTTTTCGACATCGCCAAAGAAAGCATCCCCTCCGACGTCATCTCCGAACTCTTCCAAAACTGGCTTAGATCCGACAAAGCCAGACCACTGCTACTCACCTCGCAGAAAACCGGGGTTCCCCTCAGTGAGATACGCGAGGAACTCACCAGGTTCATGGAAAAAACCGAAATCGAGACCTCACTGTCTGAAGAAGACGTCATCGGTATTAAAACCGCCATGATCCGCCGCTTCGTCACCGACCGACTCGAATACGTCAACGTCGCCAAATCCTACTTCGAACTCGAAGACTTCGTAGAACTCCTCTCCACCGTCATCGGACCAGCACAAGGAGCAGGAAAACTCGGCGGCAAATCCGGCGGTGTCATCCTCGCAGAAAAAATCCTCCGCAAAGAAATGAAGACCGATGCCCTCCTCAAAGACGTCGACTTCCCCCACAGCTGGTACATCACCAGCGATACCGTCGCCGCCTTCGTCCACCACAACGACCTCGACGACGTCTTCCACATCAAATACCTCGACCCCGGCGAAATCAGACAAGAACAACCATTCCTCGAACAAATCTTCAAAAACGCCAGCTTCCCCTACGAAATCGTCGAAGGACTCCGAGGCATCATCACCGCCGTCAAAGACAAACCCATCATCGTCCGCAGCAGCAGCCTCCTCGAAGACAGCTACGGCGCCGCCTTCTCAGGCAAATACAAAAGCCTCTTCGTCCCCAACCTCGGCAGCGAAGACGAACGCCTCAAAGCACTCATGGACGCCATCGCCGAAGTCTACGCCTCCACCTTCGGACCCGACCCCATCGAATACCGACGCGAACGCGGCCTCCTCGACTTCAACGAAGAAATGGGCATCCTCGTCCAAGAAGTCGTCGGCACCCGCATCGGACCCTACTACATGCCCTCTTACGCCGGCGTCGCCTTCAGCCGCAACGAATTCCGCTGGAGCCCACGCATCCGCCGCGAAGACGGTATGATCAGACTCGTCCCAGGACTCGGCACCCGCGCCGTCGACCGAGTCGGCAACGACTACCCCATCCTCATCTCACCCTTCCGACCAGAACTCCAAGTCAACCCCCTCATCGAAGAACGCATCAAATACAGCCCCCGCTACATCGACGTCATCAACATGACCACCGGCCTCATCGAAACCGTCGAAATAGAAGAACTCCTCCGACAATACGGCGACCAAATACCCCTCTTCGACCAAATCGTCTCCGTCCATGAACAAGGCCGTCTCATCACCCCCAACGTCATGCTCGACACCACCAAAGCTGACCTCATCGTCACCTTCCAAAACCTCTTCGACAAAAGCGACTTCCTCCCCAAGATGAAACGCATCCTCTCTATCCTTGAAGAAAAAATCGGTTCACCCGTCGACGTTGAATTCGCCTGCGACGGCAAAAAATTCTTCTTCCTCCAATGCCGACCCCAAAGCCAATCCCGCGGCATGGAACGCGTCCCCGTCCCAAAAGACATCCCACGCGAACAAAAACTCTTTACCGCACGGCGCTTCATCACCACCGGCCAAATCGAAAACGTCGAATACATCGTCTACGTCAACCCCGATGACTATGGCGCTCTTGACAGCCGAGAGAAGATGTTACGTATCGCCCGCATCGTCGGCGACCTCAACAACAAACTACCGAAACGCAAATTCATCCTCATGGGCCCCGGCCGATGGGGCAGCCGCGGCGACATTAAACTCGGCGTCCCCGTCCGCTACGCCGACATCAACAACACCGCGCTCCTCGTCGAAATCGCCAAAGAAAAAGGCGAATACACCCCCGAGCTTTCCTTCGGCACCCACTTCTTCCAGGACCTCGTGGAAGCCAACATCCGCTACCTTCCCTTATACCCCGACCAACCAGACATCATCTTCAACGAAGACATACTACTCACTGCTCAGAACCATTTGGCCGATTTCATCAACGGAGGCGCCCAATCGGAGACTACCGTTCGACTCATCAAAGTCTCAGATATCGTCCCTGGCGGATCCCTACGAGTCATCATGGATGGCGACGCGGGAGAAGCTCTTGCTTACCTCAAACCTGCAGATCACTGGAATTGGCGGGTGCAGAAAGTCAAGCAGATCGCCAAATCCTTAGACCCGGAGCTCTACGGCATCCAAGCACTCTATGTCATCGGCAGCACGAAGGACGGCGGCGCGGGGCCAGCTAGCGACATCGATTTGCTTGTACACTTCCGCGGCACTGATGAACAACGAGAAAAACTGCTCGAGTGGTTCTCATCTTGGGGCAAGAAGCTTGATGACGAAAACACGGAACGCACCGGCATCAAGACAGGCGGACTACTTGATATCCATATCGTTACTGATGAAGATATCAAGAACAAGACATCTTGGGCGGCGCATCTGACATCGCCATACCTCACCGCGTTGAAAGTTCCCTTGGAAAAAGAATCGCTTTAAGCGAGGAGTTCCCGGGTTGCTTTTCCTAGCTGTGCTGGGTCGAAACGGATTAATGCAAGCTCCGGGCCGTCAGTTGATCCGTTGAAACAGTGTGTTTTCCCAATCTTAGTCTTCCACTGGCCTGTGAGTCGTGCCGCTTCATGAATATGTCCATGGAGTGTCAGATGGGGCTGATGGTTTTCGATGAACCGTCGGATAGCGATGCTGCCGACATGGATGTCGAGCGGGGCATGATCCACCATTTGACCGTCAAGTCCGGCTCGGTCAAGGACCGTGTCGTAGGGAGGTGAATGGAAGAGGAACATTGTCGTGTCCATGTTGAGATCTGTGGTGAGTTTCTCGAGGTCTTCTGAGATGTTGCCATGGCGGAGTGTGTCTGTTGAAAAAGGGACGGTATGGGTTCCTTCTTCGGGGCTGACGTTCCCATGGCCGGTGTCGTAGGAGACGTCGAATCGTTCCCAATCCTTGAGCAGGAAGGGTGTGGGGGGTACGTAGGCGTAGCCGGTAATGGTGTAGTGGTTGAGGGGAACGGTTCGTTCGTGGATATAGTTGCAAAGGCCTTGTTTCTCTGCATCCTGGAAGCGTTGTTCGTAGGCGCGTGGGTCGTCGTTGCCGAGGATGATGAAGAAGCGGGTGGTTTTGGCGGCGGTGCGCATGGGTGTGAGGATGTGGTGGGTGATGAAGGTGTCGATAGGGATGGTGCTGTGGTGGGTGGGCAGGAGGTCGCCGCCGAGGAAGACTGCGTCTGGTTGTTCGTTGGTGATGGTGTGGAAGAGGGTTTCGTAGCGTGTGTTTTTGCCGTGGAGGTCTGAGGTGAAGAAGCAGTGCATCTGTTTTGTGCCTCGTGTTTTGTCGGTTTATTAACTTGGGTTTGTTGATAAAGATTTGTAGGAGCTGTGTTGTCTTGTATCATAAACTATTAAAGAGGTTGTGATTTACCGTATTTCAGAATCCTCTCGGGGTAGGCTTGGTATGTTTGAGATTCTTGAGAAAAAGGTGTTGTCGCCGAATGAGAAGCTGATGAAGATTAAGGCGCCGTTGATTGCGCGGAAGGCGCAGGCGGGTCAGTTCATCATCCTGCGGATTGATGAGCAGGGGGAGCGGATTCCGTTGACGATCGCTGATTTTGACCGGGAGGAGGGGACGATTACGATTATTTTCCTTGAGGTTGGGAAGTCGACGAAGCAGTTGGGGAGACTTGAGGTCGGGGATTCGTTGTTGAATCTAGCTGGTCCGCTGGGGATGCCGTCTGAGGTGAAGAAATACGGCACTATCGTGCTCATTGGTGGTGGCGTGGGGATTGCGCCGTTGTATCCGATTGTGCGGGCGATGAAGGCTGCGGGTAACTATGTCATTTCTATCCTGGGTGCCAAGTCGAAGGATCTGATCATTCTTGAGGAGGAGATCTCTGAGTATAGTGATGAATTTTACATTACGACGGATGATGGGTCGAAAGGGTCCAAGGGGTTTGTCAGTGACCTGTTGGATCAGTTGATTCAGCGGAGGAATAAGAAGATTGACTTGGTCATGGCGATCGGCCCGGTGATCATGATGAAGGTCGTCTCTGATCTGACGAAGAAGTACAGTATTAAGACGTTGGTGAGTTTGAATCCTATCATGGTGGATGGGACGGGGATGTGTGGTGGATGCCGCGTCTCTATTGGTGGGAAGACGAAGTTTGCGTGTGTGGATGGTCCGGAGTTCGACGGTCATCTTGTCGATTATCAGAATCTCATGTTGCGGAACCAGCGGTTCGTCGGTCATGAGAAGGATGCCTGCAAGCTGTTGGAGGAGAAGGCATGAGCGTGCAGAAGACGAAGCATCCGATGCCGCAGCAGCCGGCTGCGGAGCGGGTTCATAACTTCCGGGAGGTCCCATTGGGGTACGCCCCTGATGTGGCGGTGGCGGAGGCGAAACGCTGTTTGCAGTGTAAGAACAAGCCGTGCATGAAGGGCTGCCCGGTGGAGATCGACATCCCTGGGTTCCTGCAGTGTATCACGTTAGGTGATTTTGAGAAGGCTGCGGAGGTCATCCGGGCGAAGAATAATCTGCCGGCGATCTCCGGGCGTGTGTGCCCGTATGAGGATCAGTGTGAGTGTGAGTGTACGCTGAAGAAGGCCGGTGAGCCCGTCGGCATCGGCCGTCTGGAGCGGTTCATTGCTGATTATGAGCGGACGAAAGGTGCGGTGGTGCCACCAAGGCCGCAGCAGAACGGTAAACGGGTGGCGGTCGTCGGCTCCGGTCCTGCGGGGTTGACGTGCGCCGGTGACCTGGCGAAGCAGGGTTATGACGTTGTTGTGTACGAGGCGTTGCATGCGCCTGGCGGGGTGTTGATGTACGGTATCCCTGAGTTTCGTCTTCCCAAGGTGATTGTCCATTCTGAGGTTGACTATATCAAGAAGCTTGGCGTGACGGTGGACTACGACATGGTCGTCGGGAAGTCAATCACTGTTCCTGAGCTACTTGAGGAGTTTGATGCGGTGTTCATCGGGACGGGGGCGGGGTTGCCGAACTGGTTGAACATCCCGGGTGAGAACCTGGATGGGGTGTATTCTGCGAACGAGTTCCTGACGCGGGTGAACATGATGAAGGCGTATGAGTTCCCGAAATCTGATACGCCGGTGAAGATCGGCAAGGTCGTCGCGACGTTCGGTGCGGGGAATGTGGCGATGGATTGTGCGCGTACGTCGCTGCGTTTGGGTGCTGAGAAGTCCTATATTTTGTATCGTCGGACGGAGGCGGAGATGCCGGCTCGTGCTGAGGAGATCGAGCATGCCAAGGAGGAAGGCGTGGTCTTCAAGTTGTTGACGAACCCGGTGCGGTTCATCGGCACTGAGAAAGGCATTTTGAAGGAAGTTGAGTTTTTGACGATGAAGCTAGGTGAGCCGGATGAGTCCGGGCGGCGGCGTCCCGTGCCGATCCCTGGGTCTGAGCAGGTCCTGGCGATTGATACTGCGTTGGTGGCGATTGGTCAGAGTCCGAACCCGTTGATCCCGCAGTCCATGCCCGATCTGAAGCTGGGGAAGCATGGCAACATCATCACGGATGAGGAGGGTCGGACGTCGATTCCCGGTATCTTCGCGGGTGGCGACATCGCGACGGGTGCCGCGACCGTGATCTTGGCGATGGGTGCGGGGAAGAAGGCTGCTCGGGCGATTGACCAGTACCTTCAAGCGAAATAAAACGCTTCTTTTACGCCGGGGTTTTGGGGGCGAAGCGTCGTCCGAACTTGAACTCGCAGTTGGACTGGAACTGAGAACCGATGAGGTAGCCGCCGACCAGGTACACGATCAGGATGACGACTGGGAGGATTCCGGTCATGCCGACGATGGTGGTGTAACCAAGGATCGCGGCGAACGTGACATCCAGTAGGATCGTGCGTCGGTGATCGACAGGGGACTCCTTGGTAGCGAACCGGTACATGACGTAGATTTGGGAGGGGATGCCGTAGAAGAGGAGGAAACCGAGGAACCAGTAGTTCATGCTCACGATGAACGCGAGGAAGCAGCAGAGCAGGAACCCGGTTTTTAAGGCGACACCGTAGAGGAAGTAGGGGTGCGTCGCGGTGAGTTTCTTGTTGTTGCGTACGTTGGTGGCGACGGCGAAGCTGCGGACGCCGGCGTAGCGGTCTGCATCCGCGTCTTTGAGTCCGTTCTCCCATTGGGCGAAGGCGGTGGCGGCGAAGACGACGACGCCGATGAAGATCCAGGTGTATATGGTGGGCATGCCGCCGACGGCGAAGGCGCCGAAGAGGACGAGGAAGGCGTAGGAGATGGAGAACGAGAAGTCATAGGAGACGAGAAGGCGTTTGCCTTTCCAGCCGTACCAGAGTAAGGAGATGTAAGATGGGATGAAGCACAGGCCGGCGAACAGTGCAGAGGTGGGCGTGATGGTGAGGGGCAGCAGGAGAATGAGCAACGCGCAGCAGGCGGTGCCGCCGTAGACGAAGCCCAGAGCCTCTTTTTTCGAGAGGATGCCGGCGGAGACCGGGTTGCGGGAGGGTACGTAGGTCTGCGCGTCTAAGACCTGGTCTCCAAGGGCGATGTAGGTGTTCAGCGCCATGTGAGCGACGATGGCAAGCAGGGTGAAGAAGAGGAGGTGGTACCAGGAGACAGGGGCGGTGGAGGTGAGGGCGCCGACGATGGCGACTGAGGCGGTGGTGGTGATTCCTTGGGTGCGCCCGATATCGGCGAATGCCTGTAGCTTCGTCAGCATCCTTTATTAACATGGTCCAGGATTATAAAAAGCTATAGGAAAGGAAACGATGAGTTTTTATTATCGTGTTCTGTTGTGTGGTGCCGCGCATGCTCCGGGATTACCTTGAAATCAGCCGTTTTTTCAACATGGGGTTGACGGGTATTGCGCCGGTGCTTGGCGCCCTGTGTATGCATCAGAGCTGGCCGTTGACATCCGTGGAGCAGGGTGAAATTGGCGTCCTGTTCCTTATCGGCTGCTTGGCGCACGCCTATGGGTTTGTGGTCAATGACGTCCTTGATTTCAAAATTGATGCACTCTCCCTCGAATTAACTGCCCGTCCCTTAGTGAAAGGAAGCATCACTCGAAAGCACGCGGTAGTCTTTGCGGCTGCTTGTTTTCTCGTCTCCTTGTTGTTGACGATTCCGTTTTACTTTACGGCAACGTCCCGCTACCTTGTTCTTTTGTTCACCCTGTTCGTGGCCTATGGACTGGCGACCGTGTATAATTCGTTGAGTAAACGGCTTCCAGGGATGGATTTCTTTGTGGCCGGCGCAGTGTTCGTCCTCATCCTATTCGGTGCTGCCACCGTCGGCCCTATCGCGAAGACTCCGTTGCCATGGATTGTCGCATTGATCGGCGGCGCGCAGGTCTTGTTCATGAATATGATCAATGGTGCGATCAAGGACATCGATCATGACAAGGATGGGTCAGCCAGGACATGGGCGATTTGGCTTGGCGCGCAAGTCCACGATGGAGCTCTCGTGCTTCCGACTTCGTTTAAGGCAACCGGTTATTTAATTGAAATCACCCGCACGATCCTGGTGTTTATCCCCTTGATCGTGTTCCATCCCGATCTGAACCGCAGCTTCTGGGTGTTGCCACTGCTGGTGATCTTCACGCTGCTGACGTTCTTTACCATTTACCGACTGTATTCCATTAAGACGTTCGACCGGGCACAGATCCGCAAAGGCATCGGCATCATCGTTATCTTCATGTGGGCGACCGCACCGATCATGCTTAGTTACCTGAACCCCAAGATACTGCTTTTAGCCTTGATTCCGCCGGTGTGGTTCGTCCTCAGCAACATTATTTTACATAAGACGGTCCTTGAACCTAAAACCATGTAAAAAAAGGGGGGGTTTAGGCGAGGGTTTTCTTCGCTGCCTTGATGAGTCCGTCGAAGAGTGGCGCGGGTTTCATCGGCCGTGATTTGAACTCCGGGTGGGCCTGGGTGCCGACGAAATACGGGTGTGTCGGTAGCTCCATGAACTCCATGAGGACGCCGTCTGGAGACCGCCCTGAGAATATCAGGCCTTGTTTTTCGATTTGTTCGACGAAACTTGGATTGACCTCGTAACGGTGTCGGTGGCGTTCTGAGACCTTGGTCTCACCGTAGAGTTTGGCGATGAGTGAGTCTTTCTGCAGGTTTGCGGGGTATGCCCCTAGTCGCATCGTCGCCCCATAACGGGAGTCACGGATGATACTAACCTGGTCAGGGATGAAATCGATGACGGGGTATGGGGTGTCCTTGTCGACCTCTGTGGTGTTCGCCCCTTTCATGCCACAGATGTTGCGAGCATACTCGACAACCGCCAACTGCATCCCCAGACAGAGACCAAGGTAGGGGATGTTGTGTTCGCGGACATATTTGACGGTCGCGATCTTGCCTTCGATACCGGACAGCCCAAAGCCGCCGGGGACGATGATACCGTTGAACCCATCTAAGGACTTCAGCCGAGCAGGTTTCTGCTCGAACAGTTTGCTGTCGATCCATTCAATCTTCGGCTTGCATTTGTTGTTCCATGCCGCGTGCTTCACGGCTTCGATAACGGAGATGTAGGAGTCGGAGAGTTTGAACGCCCCGATGTCGAAGTACTTGCCGACGATGCCGATCTTGATCTTCTGGTCATAGGTCCTGATCCGGTTGATGTACGTCTTCCAGGTCTTAAGGTCCACGGCCTCCTTGCGTCGCCCGAGTTTCTTCAGGATCTTTTTACAGAGCTGTTGATCTTCAAAAAGGATGGGGACCGCGTAGACGTTGTCAATATCGGAGTCGGAAATGACGTCTTCTCCGCAAACGTTGCAGAAGAGCGCTATCTTTTCTTTCCTCGGCTCGTCGATAGGTTTCTCGGAACGGGCGATGATGAAATCCGGTTGGATACCGATCTCACGGAGGAGTTTGACGGAATGCTGTGTCGGCTTGGTTTTCGCTTCCCCAAGAGCACCAATCACCGGCACGTACGTCACATGGACATAGACGACTTTTTCTCCCTCCAGTTTCATCTGACGGACGGCCTCAAGGAATAAAACATTCTCATAGTCGCCGACGGTGCCGCCAATCTCGACCATGACGAAATCATAGCCGTTCTCCGTGGCAGGTTTGCGGATCCGCGCCTTGATCTCATCGGTGACATGGGGGATGGGTTGCACGGTTTTGCCCAGATACTTGCCGTTTCGCTCCTTGTCGATGACCGCGCCGTAGACTTGCCCGGTCGTGATGTTCTGGCATTTCGGGATGTTGACATCTAAGAATCGCTCATAATGGCCGAGGTCCTGGTCGATCTCCCCGCCGTCCTCGGTGACCCAGACCTCGCCATGTTCGGTTGGCCGAAGCGTGCCGGCGTCGCAGTTGATGTACGGGTCAATCTTGATGGCGGTGACCTTGTAGCCATGGAGTTTGAGGATCTTCCCAATGGAGGCGGTGGTAATACCTTTTCCTAATCCCGAAATGACGCCCCCTGTAACAATAATATAATTTACCATCCCGATCAACAGCATCGGAGTATACGTTACTGTAATTAAACCGTTTCGGTTCTGCTAAAAAAGTTAGTCGCCTTGAGGGACGATAGTGTAGAAAATAATTCCAGCACCAATCCAGAAGGTAACAAGCAGAAGGAACCAGACGTTAATGAGACTGATTGCGAGCCCCGCGACAAGAATGATCCAGGGGAGGATGAGGAGGAGTAGGACTGTGAGCGCCTTTTTGACCATGTCTGGAAGTTCCATAGATGTTTCCATACCTGAGGTAAGTTTTGGCGTGTATCAAACTTGTATTATATTAAGTTGTTTGAATCTGTGAGGTCCTTGACCCGCCCTAGAGCGGTGCCGTCCAGGAGGTAAACGTCGGTTTGGTCGAGGTCGAGAAGGGAGGCGACCGGGCCGAGGAGTGGTTCTTTGTTGACGGCGATGCCGCCACATAGGGGGTTGAAGGCAGGGACGATGATGAGCTGCAGGCTGGTTGCCTCTGGGGCTTTCTCCTTGAGTTTTTCTGTATCAGAGGGTCCTCGGAGCCAGCAGGGTTCGTAGCTTTTGTAGCCGAGTCGGTCGGTGAAGAGGATGGTGGGATGGGTATGGGCGATGACGAGCTGATGGCAGAAGAAGAGGGGGAGGCTGGGCCAGCGGTGTCCATGGAGCATGCCGAGGTCGCCGAGGACGATGCCGCTGGAGGGATGGATCTGAACGATGGGGGTGGTGAGGCGTTCGATGGTGCCGTCATGGTTGCCGGGGAGGATGTGGACGGTCGTCTTCTTCGTGAGTCGCTCGAGGAAGAATTTGACGTCCGTGCGTTCTTGGTTCGTCGCGGTCGGGATGTTGTGTTTAACATCACCTAGGAGATACAGGTCTTGAATTTTGTACGAGTCGATGAGGCGATGGAGTCGAGCCTCCATGGTCCTCGTCTGCGATGGGATGGAGGCGCCAGCCTCGCGGAGTTCTTGTTCGATGCCGATGTGCAAATCTGCAACAATCAGAGTATGAAGGTCGCTGAGCAGGAGGGCTGGTTCGTTGGGTACGGGCTGGATATTCACAGGCCATCGTCCGTGGTGTACTCTTCTTTATACAGCGTGCTTTTTTTGTAGCAGAGCCAGGAGTGTGGTGGATTTGAAGGTTTCGGTCTTTGTTGAGTGGTCTGTGTTGGTGTGGGGTGAAAAATGTTTTATCCTCCGATTCGTTGCAGGAGGATAAGGATGGTTTGCATGAGAGAACGAACTGACTTCAGTGGGTACGTCAAGACGACGGAGAAGGCGTTTAAGAAGATCGCGCAGGAGAAGCAGGGGAGGATTGATGAGACTGCGGCGTGGATGAAGCAGTATTTGTATTCCGAGTGGCCGGAGAACCCTGGGCAGCTGGAGGCCGCTATCAAGGAAAAAGTCAAAGGCGTTCTTTCGTCTGCTGAGGATCAGGATCAGGCGTTCACGGCATGGGTGTTGTTCCAGATGGCGTGCGACCTGGTCGAGCATCTCCCAGTCACCCCTATTTGGAAACAGTAAACACCAGCAGAAGACCCTGCCGCTCTGAGTTTCTTAGAGGTACTTCCGTAGTATCGCGGGAATCTCTAAAATGAGATCAGTTGCTAGAAGCCCGTAGGATTTCTTCGCGAACACCTCGTTGCCTGCGGCGCCATTCAAAAACAGGGCGGCCCGTGATGCCTCCAATGCGGGGACGTGTTTGGACAGTAGCGCGCCGATGATGCCGGTGAGGACGTCACCGGTGCCTCCGACGCTCATCGCGACATTGTGCACCCGGTTCAGTTTCGTGACGGTGCCGTCGCTGACGATATCGGTGGGTCCCTTCAAACAAATCGTGATCCCGAGTTTCTTTGCCTGTGCCTGCACACGGTCTTGGCGGCTCGGGACGTCATCAGGGAGCACTTCACCAGTCAGTTTGGTGAACTCGCCGGCATGAGGAGTCACCACCATCGGGCCATGCTGAGACGGCGGGGGATTGGTTCTGACTCCCGAAATCGCATCTGCGTCGACGACCAGCGGGAGTTTGCGTGCATAGAGTTCGCGGAGGAACACGCCGACCGCTTCAAGGGTGCGAGGATGAGTCCCTAGGCCCGGGCCGAGGATCACCGCATCCACTTTGGACAGCAGATCGGTCACTAAAGGCAAATCCTCAGGGATGAGCATGTCTGCGCTGAGGTCGCGGACGATGAGGTTCGGTGAATAGGAGGAGACAGCTTGCCATGACCGCTTGGGTGTGGCGACGAAGACGAGGTCTGCGCCGGTCCGCAAGGCTGCGAGGCCTGCCAGCGCTGGGGCACCCGTGTACGGTCCTCCGCCGATCACTAAGACTACGCCGTTCTGTCCTTTGTGTGACCGAGGGTCGGGGCGAGGATAGTAGACGCTGAGGTCTCCGGGTCCAACATAGGTTTTCGCATCCGGTGGAATCCCGATGTCTGTGACATGGATGATGCCGCTGTTCTTCGGCGTCATTCCTTCTTTGGGTTCTTGGAAGGTGACGGTCGCGCGGGCGGCGACGGCAAGGGACGTGCCGAGGCCGCTGGGGACGTCGACGGAGACGACGGCAGGGTGTCGTGCCGCGTTGATGGTCTCGACGACGGAGAGGAAGGGTTCGCGGAGGTCTCCGGTTTGACCGATGCCGAGGATTGCATCGATGATGACGTCTGCGTCTTTCATCAGCGGGCCGAAGGTCGTGGCATCTTTGATGATAAGGGCAGGGCTGCGGGTGAGTTTATCGTAGTTTGTCCTGGCGAGCGGTGATTGTTTCTCGATGAGCAGAGGGAGAACCGTGACTTTATGGTGTTCGGTGAGGAGTCGTGCGGCGACGAACCCGTCGCCTCCGTTGTTGCCGGGGCCGCAGACGACGAGGATCTTGCGGGCTTTAGGAAACGTGGTCTTGACGTAGTCGGCGACCGCGCGTCCCGCGTTCTCCATGAGGTCGCTGGTCGGCATGCCAAGATACGCAGCATTCTGGTCCAGGATATGGACGTCACGGGGTGTTAACATAAACCACAAATGTTAAACAGCGCACGGTCTATATATGTGTCGAAACCAAGAGGAATTTTCTATGATGCCTGGCCGAATCAACCCCCGTCAACTCAACCAGATGATGAAACGGATGGGGATCAACGTCAAGACCATCGACAACGTCAAGAAAGTCGTCATCCAGACCGACTCCAAGGAATACGTCTTCACGGACGCCGAGGTCTCCCTCATGGAGGCCCAGGGACAGAAAACCTGGCAGATCATCGGGGAGCCCACCATCAAACCCCTCCAAGCCCCCCAAGACACCCTCAACGATGACATCAAGCTCGTCATGGAACAGACCGGTAAAACTGCTGACGAAGCCCGCAAAGCCCTTAAAGAAACCAACGGCGACATCGCCGAAGCCATCCTGAAACTCACCGGATAAAAACCCCGTGTTTTCCCCGCCATGCCCGCGCCACGAGTCCTCACAATCTCCTCAGACGGCATCCTTCTTCGTATCCACGTGACCCCGGGAGCGAATACAACCGAGTTCCCCACCGGCTATGATGAATGGCGCCATGCCATCACCGCCCGCCTCCACGCCCCCGCCCAGGAGAACAAGGCTAACGACGAACTCCTCTCGGTGCTCGCCAGCTTCTTCCACCTCCAACCACAAGATTTAAGTATCACAGCAGGTCACTCTTCTCGAGACAAAACCGTACTGCTCAAACGCATCACCAAACCTCAACTCCTCAAGAAACTCAAGGACGCCGGTTATGACCTACCAACAGACCCTTGAAGAACTCGAAACCGCACTCACTGAGCTCATCGCAGATAACCAGGATATCCCTGTCATCGTCGAAGGCGACCGCGACGTCCAAGCCCTCCGCAGACTCAACCTCACCGGTCCCATCATCCAATTCAACCAAGGACTCTCCACCTCCGACTTCTGCGACATGATCAGCACCCGCCACGAAGCCGTCATCCTCCTCACCGACTGGGACCACCGCGGCGGCAGACTCCATCACACCCTCAAACGCAACCTCGAATACCGTGTCCACTGCATCACCAAATACCGCGACACCTTCGCCACCCGATCCAGCGTCCGCACCGTCGAAAGCCTCCCAGCCTGGCTTACCACGCTGAAGACTAAGGCGCTCGCCCAACTCTACAAATGAATACTTTCACCGCCCAGCTTGAGATATAAAAAGAACTAATGCTATTCCTAGGGGGGAGATGGCACAGGCAACGACCCGTCAAAAGACTATTCAAAAAAAAGACAAGCCAGCGTCCCCGAACCTCTGTGGGCTATGCCGCGGCACCAAATTCCTCTGCGGCAAAGACCGCTGCCCCGTCATGGTCCGCTACTTCTCCAAGACCAAGGTCAAACCCCTTCTCGACACCATGCATCTCGGCGGCGCCTCGCCGCCCAGCGTCTTCGTCGGACGCTTCGGCTATCCTAAGATCACTATCGGGCCGATGATCCCGCCGACCATGGGCGACACCACGATCATCGACACCCCGGAGTTGTGGCTGCCGAAGAGTCTTGAAGAGATCGTGGATTTCCGCTCCCAGCTTGTCCGTGGGAAATACTTCGTCGACGTCATGGATGTGGAGAACTCCCACAAAGTCGTCCAGTACACCCGAGAGCTTGCCTTGTCCAAGAACTCCGTGTATGCGGAGGCCTGGTTTGATAAGAAACCGTACGGCAGGATCGCATTCTATGACGAGGTCCAACCTCATGGACCCTCCGCGCCCATTTCGGCCTTGGACATCACGAACCCGAAGTACGACCAGCGCATCGAGAAGGCGTACTACGACACGGATCTCAAGGCGCGCGAGGCGATCCTCTCCATTTACAAGGATGGCACGCAAGTCTCGAAGATCCAGCGGGCGTTCTCTGTCGGAGCCTTTGGAGAGAAACGCAGGCGGCGGTTTGTGCCGACGCGCTGGAGCATCACCGCGGTCGACTCGACCCTGGGTCTTGAGCTGCTGAAACACACCAAGACCTATCCCCTAATCAACGAGTATCGCGTCTATTACCATAATCAGTACGACAACCGATGGGTAATCTTGCTGACACCGACCGAGTGGCAGTACGAGCTCATTGAGGCATGGTATCCAAAGACAACCTGGAACCCGTACGGAAGCGAGATCTCCATCTTCAGCAGCCATGAGTTCTATGAGGGTAGGACGACGTACGCGGAGATAGGCGGCTGCTACTACGCAGCCAGGCTCGCCACTAACGAGCTGCTCAACAAGGAGCGTCGGCAGGCGGGTGCTGTCATCATGCGTGAGGCGCACCCTGGCTATATTATGCCTATTGGTGTGTGGAATGTGCGGGAGAGCGTCCGCTTTGCTTATACGCAGCCGTATGAGAAGTTCGAGACGCTGCAGCAAGCCCTCTTCCATGTCCAAGGGTTCTTCGACATCCCCTTGCAGCGGTGGATCCGGACCAGCGCTGTGTTAAAGAACCAGTTGTATCAGCGGCGGTTGGAGGATTTCGCATGAGCCATGTCACTCTCATTTCCTGTAAGTCTGCCTTGTCGAGCACCTCGCTGCCAGGCTTGGACTATTCCTTGAACCCGTATCGCGGTTGCGGCCATGACTGCGCGTACTGCTACGCGCCTAGCATCTTGCGAGTACCACGAAAGGAATGGGCGATTCGTCTCGAGGCCAAGGAGAACATCGTCGATGTCCTGGCTAAGGAACTAGGAAGGAAAAAGCCCGGCGTCGTTGGATTGTCCACGGTCACGGACCCATATCAGCCCATTGAGAGGGAATACAGACTCTCACGGCAATGCCTAGAGCAATTCGTGGACACAGAGTTTCCTGTCCACATCCAGACGAAATCCTCACTCATCACCCGCGACCTCGACCTCATCTCGAAGATACACAAGGCTCAGGTCATGATGACCATCACTACGCTGCATGATGATGAGCGCAGGCTGTTGGAGCCTGGCGCCTCATCGATTCCTGAGCGGATCACCACGCTAAAAACGCTGACGGATGCGGGAATCTTGACCTCGGTTTTCCTCGGACCTTTGTATCCTACCACCACTGTCGAGGATCTGTCAAGGCTTTTCGATGCATTCCGTCTCCTTGACGTCGCTGAAGTCTGGGTCGACAAGCTGAATGTTAAGCCAGGTATTCGTGAGGAAATCACTGCCAGGCTCACCTCAGCGTCTTTAATAAATAGCGCCTTCCAGGCCGCACTTACTCCTCAGGCTGTCTATTTTGCACCATTGAGGCAACACTGTTATACCCTCGGGAAGAAGAGTGGGATTACGGTCATCGACGCTTTCTAACCGGACTCATCAGCAGGAGAAAATCCGAACAAACCAGAAAAACCGCTAAATAATGACTCTCTTAGAAGATAAAAAGGCAAGCGACCATATAGGTATATCTCTTTTCCCAGGGCGTAAGCCCAAAGGTCATTTCTGAAAGGAATTGGGAAAAAAGCATAAAAGACCCAACATTATATTAATATCAGGTGCAAAATGAAAATGCCGGGGCTTCGAATCATTGGATGCTTCGTTCTACTTTGTCTTTTATCTGTTCCACCTGCCCTTTCGCAGAGAATGGACACTTTCTCCTCAAAACACCTGCTGATTGACGGACAAATTCTCTTTGCACCCTTGGGTAGCTTGACCACATATCTTATCGACCGAGATGGGGATGTCAACCATACCTGGACCAGTAACTATCTTCCCGGGGAAGGCGTACGCTGGCTTGGCGATGGGGCAATCCTGCGGACCATCAAGGTTGCCACTTGGGGTGGCGGTGGTGTTGGTGGGGGGGTTCAAATTATCCAATGGGATGGAACCGTTTCCTGGGAGTATCGGTACAGCAACGACTTCCATGTCAGCCACCACGATGTCCTCATGCTATCGAACGGTAACGTCCTATTGATTGCATGGGAGGTGAAGTCTCGACAACAGGCTATTGACGCAGGTAGAAACCCCGGTTTCCTGCAGGGGCCCGCTCTGTGGCCGGATCATATCGTCGAGGTCAAACCGACCGGGCCGACCAGCGGGACCATCGTGTGGCAGTGGCATGTCTGGGACCACCTCATACAGGATTATGATCCCTCGAAGGGTAATTACGGTGTGGTCGCCGAGCACCCTGAACTCGTGGATATCAACTATGGTTTGGATTCTACCGCCGATTGGCTTCACGTGAATTCGATTGATTACAATCCGGCTTTGGACCAGATCCTCATCAGCGCACACAACTTCGGTGAGGTCTGGATCATCGACCATAGCACCACAACGCAGGAGGCCGCAGGGCACACTGGTGGATGCTATGGGCATGGTGGCGATCTTCTTTACCGTTGGGGGAACCCGCAAGCCTACCGTACCGGAACCGCAGCGGATCAAATTTTTTTCAATCAGCATGATGCCACCTGGATTAAGAACGGGCGGCCCGGCGCCGGGGACATTTTGGTCTTCAACAATGGTGGAGAGCGCCTTTATTCCTCCGTGGATGAGTTTACGCCGCCTCTTAAGTCGGATGGGAACTATACCCTGCAGCCAGGATCCGCGTATGGACCAACCAACCTCACTTGGACGTATACTGCAACTCCTCCGCAAAATCTGTATAATTTCCATCTCTCTGGTGCCGAGCGGTTAACGGATGGAGATACGCTAATCTGCAGTGCAGAGTCGGGGTATTTCTTCGAGATCAATGCTCAGAAGATGAAGGTGTGGGAATACTCGAATACACATGGACCCAAAAAGGAAGTTTTCAAGATCGTCTTCATTCCCCCATCACAGCCTCCCAAATGGCCGAACCTGGACTGCAGCGGCAGCCTTTCCTGGACTAAAGTACATCCAGGTGACACGGTTACCGGACGATTCTACGTCCGCAATATCGGTGCGGACGGGTCGTTGCTGAATTGGAGCGTGAATACCTCGCAGTTGACGTGGGGGAACTGGACGATTACGCCTCAGAGCGGAGAGGATCTCACCCCGGGGGCCGGGAATGTCACAGTGCTAGTTTCGGTAGTCGCGCCGAATGAGGCCAAGGGCGATTTCCAGGGCTACATCCATGTCTATAATCTGCAAAATGCCTCAGACTCTAAGGATATATCAGTGACGATGACGACGAGTCTTTGTGATCCCGCGCCCATGCCTAGAGGTGGCCTCCTGTACTACTTGCGGACCATTCTAGCCTCGTGGCAGTACCATCACCGGATAGACCTAATCTTCCATTGGTTCTTGCATTGTAGGTTCTAAGTCATTACCTTCCAAATCAGGAATACGGTAAGTGCTTAACCCCATACGGTAGACAGAGGAATGCCAGACTGACCTTGACAAGCCACAGGTGAAAAACAAAGACCACTTTTTCATGCCAAATAATGGCCTTTATTTTTTGATTTCCTACTGGAGGAATACCTGGTGTTAGTTTTTGGGCAGAATCTTGGTTTTCGGCATCTTGTGTATTATATCCTATTTTACAGGCTATATGTTGGGTCTTCTTCGAATGGCATCTTCTGCTCGAGCGTTCGTCTGGCGTTCTCCATGATGTGCTCGAGGTATGCTTTCTTCGGTGGCGCCTGCATTTCCTCATCATTGAAATTCGTGAGCATGAGATGAAAAACCGCTGGCACGTCTCCAGCTCATGGATCTTCGCGCACCGTACTACCGCGCCCTGCGAGGGGAGGGGGCGGCCTGAGAAAGGAGAGGGGAGGGGAAACCTGGTTCGACAAGGTGTAGTTCTTCTCCGCTATCTCATCAATCTCGTAGGCAATCGACAGAATCTCATCCTCGATGTCCTTTGGAAGCTCAATGAAAGCTTTTCCTTCGTCAGTCATCTTGACTTTTTTCATCAGTTTCGCTGTATCAAGATAGCGCATGGGCGCTGTCATCCTGGTCTATTTCGTCTTCTTCCATTATTTTTCAGCCCTCTGTTGCGATAAACCAGTGTTCCAGAACAAGAGATGCGATACCATAATTCCTTTGCAAATCTTAACCGCTTCAATCAATGACGTCGTCAGTGACACTGGGATATTGACGAAATCGGAGGCGTTCTGCTGGTTTTCAACTCGTAGATACCCCTGGAACGTCTGTGCATTCTCGTCAGGGGCAATCACAGTCACTTGGACGGTGACGTTGCCGTTATCTGGCGTAAGATTGGTTCCAGACCCCGGGGCGAACGTCCATGTTCCCCACGTGAGCGATGAAGTGTTTACGGTCCAGTTCAGCAATGACCCAGGCCCGCCGATGTTCCGGACGACGAAGCTGCCCGTTAGTGTCGCTCCCGGTTGGGCCTTGGTCCATGTGAGGCTGCCGGAGGCGCCCAAATCTGGCCCGGCCCGCTTTGGCGGGATGAAGACGATGTTGAAGGTGTCCTTTGGCAATCCAACAGGGTATGGATTGTCATACTCCCAGACCATAACCTTCCCCATGGTGACCTCGAAGAAACGCCCAGATGCCCCGTTGCAGATGAGTGTATCGCCGTTCGGTAGTCGCTCCGCGCCCCCGATGTAGAACGAGTAGAAGCTCGTCGGTGGAACCGCAACATAGCTCCATGTGAGCGTCGTAGGTCCATATGCGGTTCCCGGTTCCAGATAGTAAAAGCCGGTGGCATTCACTGGTGGGGCGAACTCATCTACTGAGGAATATTGCCGATTGACCCCGTTGTTGAACACCAGAATGTGGCCGGTACCGGGACACCCTGGTTTGATCCAGGTGGCACAATGCTGATAGGAGAAGACCTGATTGCCTGCTGTCTGATAGGCCGGGGGGTTGCCCCAGCGGTAGAGCAGGTCGCCGCCATGACCATACTGACCACCTGAATGACTTGCCGCCTCCGTAGTCGTAGTACTATGATCAATGATCCAGACTTCGTTGAAGTTATGCACGCTGATGAGTATCTGGTCAAACTGCGCGTTATAGTCTAGCGAGTTGCAATGCAGCCAATCCGGAGATACATGTGCATAGTTGACGTCAACAAGCTCTGGATGGTCCGCCACCACCCCGTAGTTCTGCTTCGTCGGGTTATAGTCCTGTACGAGGTGATCCCAGACATGCCATTCCCAGACTATTGTCCCATTGGTTGGCCCTGTCGGATGCACTTCTATGATGTGGTCTGGCCAGATAGGGTTTCCATAGATGAGGCTTGGGTTACATCCGGCATCAATGGCCTCTTGATTGGTCTTGACCTCCCATGCGACCATCAGGACGTTCCCGTTAGGAAGCATCAAGGCATCATGGTGACCGAGATGAGTGGCTGTGTTGTATCGAAAATCCCAAGAGACGGCCCCGTCAGACTGGACAATCTGCACACCACCGCCGGCACCACCCGTACCCCATGCTCCAACCTTGATGGTCCGCAGGATTGCCCCATCGCTAAGCCAACGAACGCTCTCCCCTGGAAAATACGAGCTTCCCCATGTGAGATTAACGACCCCCGAACGGTCAATGAGATACGTGGTGTGCGACACCATCGGTGCAAACAGAACTTGGCCATCTGTCGAATATCCTGTGTTCTTGTTTGCGAATGCCGTCGTGCTTGCTCCAATCAACACAAGAACCAATCCAATTGTCAGCGATATTTTATTCATTGTCTTACCCCCCCTTACGTCCATTTCCTTATGCTCCTGAATATCCTTCCATGAACCCGTTTGTTGTATTCATTAGCAAGAAAGTCATAATTATTCCTAGTTCTCCATAAGGCCCGTCATGCTGACCCTAGCTTATGTTCTCCTGTGAACCTCCTCTATATAAATCTTTGTGATGATTTTCTCTAAATCACGCACTGTTCTCACTTTGCCATCATCAATTATCTTATGGACGTTCCCCGGATCATATTGTCAAAGAGCAGGACCAGCACCGTCGCATTCTCGTTCATATATACATCCTGCGCAGCGACGACCTTCAGTTTGGTCACATCTGCCTTTGCCAAGGGGACGAGCCCTACCTACATTAGTAGCCTTTAAGTATAAGAACTCTATTACACCAAAATCCCTTAAGGATTCATTTCCCTTGATGTAGTGATACATATGGCCAAAGCACGTGCACGGACCACGACCCGCAAAACCAAAGACAAGTGGAAGGCAAAGACGTGGTACCAAATCGCCGCCCCCACCCTCTTCAACAACGTCCTCGTCGCCGAGACCCTCGCCGAGACACCCGACTCACTCATCGGCCGCATCACCCAAGTCTCGTTACAGGACCTGACCAATGACTTCCGTAAATCCCACATCAAGCTTCTGTTCAAGGTCGATAAGGTCGAACAGAACACCGCCCACACCCAGTTCCAAGGCCATGTCCTCACCTCAGATTATCTCCGCCGCATGGTCCGGCGCCGCAAATCCCGGGTCGACGGCACCTTCACCGTCGAGACCAGAGACGGCGCTATCCTGCACGTCAAGCCCTTCGCGATCACCGAGAAGCGCATCCAAAGCAGTCAGAAGAAACTCATCCGCGAGGTCATGAAAGACATCATCGCCAAAGAAGGCAGCGCCAAGACCATGAACGCCTTCATTCGCGACTGCCTCGACGGCAAGATCGGCAGCGAAATCTACAAACACTGCAAGATCTACTACCCGGTCAAACGCATCGAGATTAACAAGACCGAAGTCGAACGCGGGCCCACCGTCATCATCGAAGACGAACCACCCAAAGCACCAGAACAACCCAAACCAGCCGAAACACCCACCACACCCGAAACACCAGCCGCCGAGGAACCCGCACCCGCCCCAGAGCTGCCCGCCGAACCCGCACAACCAGAGCTCGAGGCACCCGCACCCTCACCAGAGGAATCTGAGGTTCCCGAAGCCCCCGCGGAGGAACCAACAACTGAAGACGCCGAAGGCGAGCCCAAGAAGAAAGTAAAAAAAGAGGGAAAAATCAGGCTGCGTAAACCCAAGAAAAAAGAAGAAGGCGCCGAAGAACCCCAAGCCTAACATACCTCTTCCCCCATATTTTTATATAGCAACCCAGTTATATTTAGCGACGATGCGACCATGAGCCTACAGGCCCTTCTCATCGCCCTCACCCTCACCAGCCTCCTTCTCCTCATCCCCACCACCACCGCCTGCAAAGACCTCATCGCCATCGGACCCGCCACCAAAGGCGACTACAACCTCCTCCTCAAAGTCCGCGACCCCAGCAGACCCGGCCCCCAAGTCCTCGTGAAAATCCCACAAGGCTACCAGTACACCTACTATACTCCCTGGATAGGACGACCGCTACTATTCACCGTGCATCATGCCTTCATCGGCGTCGCCAGTGCAAACGACACCCCCCCAAACATCATCAAGGCTGGCATGGCGCTCACCGACGCCGGGATCGCGTTCGGCGACGCGGACACCGGCTCCAACTGGAAAAACCCCTCACCCTACGCCTGGGACGACTTCGACTGCCTCCGCTACTCATACCAAACCGCGAACACCACCCAGGACGCCATCACACTCCTCACCCAAACCACCACCAGCCTTCACGCGACCAGTGTCAGCGAGAACCTCTTCGTCGTCGGCCCAACCGACGCCACCCTCATCGAAACCGACGCCGCACACACCCACACCACCCCAATCACCAGCCTCAGCGCCATGACCAACGCCCCCAACGCACTCTGGCAGACCCAACGGCTCAAGACCCGCGCCCTCGCCACCGCCTTCAACGACACCCTTGAAACCTGGGCCCACCGCGGCTCCACCCTCCACCTCGGCTCCTGGTGCGGCATCCAAATCACACACATCGGAACCGACAACATCCGCATCCGACCCGTCCCAGCCCCCTACTTCCTCCTCTCCTCCAACATCCGCACGGCCACCACCATCCCACTCTATGACAGCGCGGTCATCGGCGGCTACCACGTCACCCTCCAAGACCTCAACGCAACCCATGCCAAAATCCGCCTCAGCATCGCCTACGCAGACTGGACTACAGAAGTCACCAGCAAAATGCAGGAACGCTGCGGCGCAATCACTACCGAGGACTTCATGAACTGGTCCCGGCTGCATACCGAGGACCTCGGCGGCCTGCGACCCCTCTGCGAAGACGCCGTCACCTACGAAGCCGCCATGATCTTCCAGATCCCAACAACAAACGCCTCCACCACCTCTAGCGCATGGTTCTCACCAAACCACGCCTGCACCAGCATCTACGTCCCCGTTCACGTCAGCGACACACGCATCGACGACCGCTACACCACCCCGGAAGCCGCAGACCTCTCCCGCTACCTCCTGACTTGCTACGGCCACGGAACGCTCAGCACCGTCTTTCACCGCACCGAACGCATATTCCTCCAAGAAAATGCAAGGCTCGAAACCCTTGCCACCCACCTTCCGGCGACCAACGCCACACTCCTGCTCACCGCCGGTGATACCGGCGCCCAACACCAGGCATTCCAAACCGAGTACCTCTGGAGCATCCTCAACGACTACTCCCACGATTCACACTACCCGCTCCTCTGCACCGAACTCGAAAGCCTCTGGAACGCGACCTACAACCAATCCCTCCAGAACATGAACGCCACCGTCAACCTCCTCCAAGACTACCACCCCCTCACCCGACAAATAGCACTCCTCGCAGCTACCATCGTCAACACCACCCTCCACACCATCACCTACCAAGGAATCAACATCCCACAACCAATTTACGATTTGTACTATCAAGGCCTTGACGACATCAACAACGGGCAAATCACCACCGGCGTCGCCATCCTCCTCCAAGTCTACGAAATGATCCAAGACCTTCAATAAGACACGATCTTCTTCTTGCGCGCCTTGTCTGCAAATATTTAAAACACGCCAGACCATAACTCCGACACGGGGGTGTCTCATTCAATGGACGAGCCACACATCGCTATCATCGGATGCGGAGCCGGAGGAGGAACCGCCGCCCAATTCGCCAGAAAAACCAACAGAAAAAACCAGATCACCATCTTCGAACAATCACCCTACGCCCAGTACTCACGCTGCGGACTCCCCTACGTCATCTCAGGAGCCATCCCTAGCCCCAGCGACCTCCTCGAATTCACCCAAGAATGGTTCGCCAAAGAACACATCACGGTCCACCTCCAAACCACGGTTGAATCCATCGACCTTCAACAAAAAAAACTCACCGTTTCACACAAAGGGCAACACACCCAGCATCCTTTCGACCGCCTCATCCTCGCCACCGGGTCACATCCCTTAATACCACCAATCCAAGGCATCCCAAAAGAAGGACCGTTACCTCCAAGAATCTTCTGTCTTCGATCCATTGACGATGCAGTGAAAATCCAACAATCCATGCAACAAGCGAAACACGCCTGCATCGTCGGCGCAGGTTTCATCGGCCTTGAACTCACTGAAGCACTCACCGAAAAGGGCTTGGCGGTCACCGTGGTCGAAGCCCTGCCCAACATCCTCGCCGCGAGCCTCGACAGCGACCTCAGCGAGCAAGTCGCCGCCTCCTTTCCCAGTTCGGTGACAATCCTTCTCAAACATTTCGTCACCAAAGTGACACCGACCCCATCGGAGATTACGGTTCATACAAAAGATCGGACATCCAACCAGGAATCCAGCTTCAATACTGATTTTGTAGTATTAGCCACTGGTACACGACCCGAAGTCCCATTAGCGAAAGCCCTCGGTTGCGCACTAGGTCCTACCGGAGGCATCGTCATCAACGCTCGTTGCGAAACATCCATACCCGGGGTGTATGCGGTCGGGGACTGCACGGAATACAAAGATTTCGTAACAGGGCAGCCGGTGTGCATCGGTCTTGGTTCCATCGCGGTCAGGCAAGGAATCACCGCTGGCACCAATGCTGCTGGAGGCTCCTATGAGATGCCACCGGGGGTGTTACTATCCCGCACATCGACATTTTTCGGCACACAGATAGCCGCTGTCGGTCCTCTACTGACCCCTCAATATCCAAAGCCGTTGGTGCATGGAAAAATCAATGGTTCATCGCTTCCAACATATTTCCCTGGCGGTAAGCCAATCACGGTGAAGGTGTCTGCTGAGGAGGAATCGGGTCGTATCGTCGCCGCGCAGGCAGTCGGCAGTAATGCATCCCAGCGGATGAACGTGTATGCGTGTGCGATTCTGCAGCATGCGACGGTGGATTCGTTCCAGAAGTTGGAGACGACGTATGCCCCGCCTATTGCACCGACCCTGGATGTTCTGACGCTTGCTTGTGATGTCGTGCAGTTGAAGCGCACGCGGAAGAAACGGGAACGATGAAGCTGCTGCATCTTGCTGATACGCATCTGGGGTACTCTGCGTACCGTGCGGTGACTGCAGAGGGTGTGAATCAAAGGGAGATGGATGTCTATGCTTCGTTTCAGCAGTGTATTGATTATGCGGTGCAGCAGAAGCCGGATCTGGTGATTCATGCCGGGGATTTGTTTGACTCGGTGCGGCCGACGAATCGGGCGATTAGCGTCGCTGTAGAACAATTATTGCGGTTGTCCGCGGCGAAGATTCCGTGCGTCGTGGTGTCGGGGAACCATGAGACGCCACGGCTGCGAGAGACGGGGAGCATTTTCACCGTCTTTGATCATCTGAAAGGCATTATACCGGTGTACAAGAGTCGTTATGAGGTGGTGAGGCTGAATCTTCGTGGGAAAGCGGTGGCTGTGCATTGTATCCCTCAATGCCTGTCTCGTGATGCGTTTGAGGAGGAGATGGCGGCGGTGGCACCATCGGATGATGCGGATGTGAATCTGTGTGTAGCGCATGGGGCGGTCAAGGAGATTGCGGAGTTCCGGATGAATGAGTGCAACGAGCAGTATTTGCCGGTGAAGATGCTGAGTAAGCGGTTTGATTACATCGCATTGGGCCATTATCATAAGTGTTCGCGGTTGCAGGCGAATGCGTATTACGTGGGGTCGACGGAGCGGCTGTCGTTTGCTGAGGCTATGGATGAGAAGGGGATGCTGGAGGTAAATCTGGGGAAACGGTTGACGACAAAGTTCATCCCGTTGCGGACGCGGCCGATGGTGGATGCGCCGGTGATTGCGTGTGAGGGCAAGAGTCTTGCGGAGGTGCAGGAGTCGATCCGGGAGGTGGTCCGGTCATTTGATCCGGCGGGTAAGGTGGTGCGGGTGTCGTTGGCTGGTGTGCCGTCGCAGGTGGCGCGTGCGTTGGATGTGCGGGGGATTCGTGAGTGGTGTCGTGGCGCGGTGCATGTTGAGGTGAAGTTGGGGGTGGAGAAGGCGGTGGAGCAGGTGCCGTTGTCTGGTCCAGGGTCGTCGCTTGCGGTGGAGTTTGAGCGGTTTGTGCAGGGGCAGAGTCTGGTGGAGAAGGAGGCGTTGTTGTCGTTGGGGTTGAGGTATTTGCGGGTGGCTGGGGAGTCGGCTGAGGTGGAGGTGGAGGCGTGATTCTTCGGTCGTTGCGGTTGGTGAATTTTCGGAAGTTTGCGGATGTGACGGTGGAGTTTCCGGATGGCGTGGTTGGTGTGTTGGGGTTGAATGGGGTGGGGAAGTCGTCGTTGTTTGAGGCGATGGCGTGGGCGTTGTTTGGTCCGGTGGCGGCGCGGACGTCGGTGGATGAGGTGAAGCGTCAGGGGGCGGCTGGTGGGGAGTCGGTTCGGGTGGAGTTTGAGTTTGTGTTTGATGAGCATGCGTTTCGTGTGGTCCGTGAGATGGTGGGTAAGCATTTGACTGCGTCGGCGTCGGTGACGGTGGATGGGGGGTTGGCGGCGAGTGGGGCGGAGGCGGTGTCGCGGTTTGTGCAGGGTCGGTTGGGGATGGATTGTCGGTCGTTTTATACGTCGATTTTTGCGAAGCAGAAAGAGTTGAATGCGTTGTCGTCGATGAATCCGAGTGAGCGTCGTCCGTTGATTCTGCGGATGTTGGGTATTAGTGTGTTGGATGCGGTCGTCAGTCAGATCCGGGGTGATGAGCGGGAGGCTGGGAAGGGGATAGAGTCGTTGTCGCATGAGCTGGTGGGCGAGCATGGGGAGAACGTCTTGGATTTGCTCTTGGAACGGCGGGTAGCGTTGGATGTGTTGAAGTCAACGCTTGAGGCGCGGATTGCTGATGAAAAAAATACGCTGCAACACGCGGAAGAGACATATAGGGGGATTGTGGCGTCGTGCCAGGCTGCTAAAGCTGCCTTTGAACAGAGTCAACGCAGGCGAGAGACGGTAGAAGGGCAGAAGCTTGCCTTCGAAAAACTCCGGCAGTTGCAGGATGAGGAAAACACATTGAAACGCCGCGTCTCCGACCGAGAGCACCATCAGTCGGCTGCTGCCGAACAACTGACCAATTACAAGGCCATCGACCAAGATCTCAAGGATGTTGATAAAAGCCTTAAAGAAAACCTTGAGAACGATCAAGAACTCCTACGGACACTCGAACAGAAGATGACACTCCTGAGACGATGCCAACAGGACCAGCGTGAAGCAGAAAAGAAACGCACGGAGATCCGCCATATCGGGCCAGACGCCACCTGTCCGACTTGCAACCGAGAACTTGGCGCACAATACAAGACATTACTCCAGCACTATTCTACCATCATGACGACCGCGGATGCACAAATCGTCGCCTACCGCAAGGAGACAGCTACAGTTGACCAGGAGCATGCACGGCTCGGCAAACAACGCCAGGCGCTGGAGAAAAAACAACACTACCTCCGAAGCCAGCGTGACACGGCCGAGTCCATTAAGACAACGATGCGCACCATCGAGACGGAGCTGAAACGTGAACGCCAACAGCTCGCAGCCATTATAAAAGAGACCGCCGCCCACGGAGTAATAATTTACAACGAGCATGACTATGCCGCAGCCGTGAAGCATTCAAAGGATGCCTACGACACTTATCAACACATGCTTGATCAGCAGAGCACCGCGCGCAGTCTCGTGGAAAAACGTCGGCTGCAGCTCCGCAGCCTCGATGGAGAAGCCAAGGTCCACGCTGAACAAGAGAAATCCACCCGCGATCAGATCACGCGCCAGGAGGCGCTGCAGCGCCAGCTGCAGGAGATTGCGACGCAGAAACAACGGCTTTCGATGCTTGGTGAGGTCATGACCGGGTTCCGTACGTATCTGATTTCTCAGGTGCGTCCGACGTTGTCTGCGTACGCCTCTGAGTTGCTTGGGACGTTGTCTGAGGGAAAGTATACGTTGCTTGAGTTTGATGAGGATTATAATCTGTCGATGTATGATAATGGTCAGGCGTTCGGCATCGAGCGGTTCTCAGGGGGCGAAGAGGATTTGGCGAACCTGTGTACGAGGCTGGCGATCTCGGAGATCATCACGGAGCGGGCGGGCAGTACCTTTAACTTCGTGGTCTTGGATGAAATCTTCGGTTCCCAGGATAGTGGTCGGCGCCGTAACATCCTGTCGGCTCTCGACGGGTTCTCGTCGAAGTTCCGGCAGATCTTTTTAGTGACGCACATCGAAGATATCAAGAACTCAGTGGAACACGTCATCTCAATCAATGAAGGGGAAAACGGCATCAGCACTGTGAAAATCGAGTAAAAAAAAGTTAAAATAAAAAAAAAAAAAAAAAGGTGAAGGGAGGAATCCGGTGAGGGTTCGTCCGTTTATTTTCTGAAGCGCAGCTTGCGTTTGTGTTTGGTGTCAGGGTGAGTGTGTGGCGCGTCGGTGAAGGTCGGCGGCTCCAAGTCAGTGAGCTCCGCGGGCACCTCAACGGGTGAGGCTGTGGGTTTCTTCTGCCGCAGGGTCTCCATGGAGCTGGTCAGTCGGGTGAAGAGGTCTTCGTTGGCTCCGAACCAGTCCTGCCATTTCAGGACCTCGGATTTCAGTTCCTTGTTCTCCGATTCGGTCTCCTCGTAGAGCCGGAAGAGCTTGGTGAGCCGTTCCTTTTCTTTTTCAAGTTCAGTGCTGGCGTCTTCGAACTTGGCTTTGAAGCCGGCGAATTGCTCGAGTCCTTTCAGGTCGTTGACTTGGTGTTCAAGGTTGCGGATGACGTCGTCTTTGGCGCTAATCTCGGTGCGCATCCGATCCACGTTCTCCTCGAGTTGACGTCGGATCGTGTCGAATTTCAGGGTCTGTTGTCGAAGGTCTTCGACTTGGGCGACTTCGCGGTCGTGTTCCTCAAGCTTGTGGGCGAGGGTTTGGATGCGGGCGTTGGCGTCGCGTTCGAACGAGAGACGCGCCTGTTGGTTATCGCGCAGCTGGCTTTCGACGTCCGCGGCGTTTCGCTCGGCGGCGGCGAGGGCTTCTTCCTGGCTTTTGTAGGCGTCCCAGAGTTTGACGAGGCGTTCTTTTTCCTTGTCGAGTTCCTGGCTGAAGCGGCGGGCGCCTTCGGAGGCTTCGTCGCGTCGGCGTTCGGCGTCGGAGAGCTTGTCTTCGAAGCTTTGCAACATCGTTGTCATCCGGGTGATGCCGTCGACGCTGAGCATGCCTTGGACTCTGGAGAGCTCTTCCATTCCTCTGGAAAAGGAGGTTTTAATGGAGTCGATTTCGCCAGATGCCTGCTGTAAGCGTTCAAGGAAGTTTTCTTTAGGGGCTCTGATTTTTACGTTCTCCTCAATGAATCTTTCTTCCACCATTTGCATGCCTTCCCAATGAGTTGTATGCTTTATCGGGAAACGATTGGTACCTATTTAATAGTTATTCTTTTTTTATCTATTCAAACAGGGAGTCAATAAAATTCATTCACCACGCAAGAATAAAATGTGCCAGATAGTTTCATCAGTGTAAGAAGGACTGTACAAAAAGAAAAAAGAGAGGGAAGGAAACGGTGTTGTTCCTTCGCTAATTTTTATTACACCGTGAAGACGAACAGCAGGAATGCTGTTGTTGCCACGTCGTTGTCTCCTATTTCTATCCTGAAGGTGACTCGCCCGAAGCCGAAGGGGAAAGCGTGGAGTTTCACAGAGTCTTGCGTTGCTATCGACGAGAAATGACCACTCCCAGAGCCACCGAAGAGGACGATGCCGCCAGTGATATTATAACTCCACTCGACTGCGGTCTGATCTGTCCCCAGATTGTTTGTGGCCGTGATCGCGAAACCTAAACCCTTTTTAATCGTGATGTCGATAGAGGGAATAATCGTGAAGTTCACGGTCTTTGTGACTTCTATGTTACCTACATTGTCTACGGAATAGAAGTTCACGATGTGGGTCGCATGTTGCTCGACTTCGACAGGAGATGTGTAGGTGGTCCAGTTTCCACCGTCAAGCTGGTATTTTGTATAGGCCACACCAGACATATCATCGGTTGCGGAAAGAGTGATGTTGACGTCTGATACATAGTATTGACCGCTCGTGTCTCCAGTCAGTGTGCAGGTTGTGACGGGTGGCGTGGTATCTTGTTGTGTTTGTTCAACGCCGACTCGGAGCAGCCAGGCGCCGTTCAAAGTTGCGACCTCATAGAAGTCGGTTTCGGTGTGACCGTTGCTGTTGTGCCACCATTTGCTCTTGTGGGAGATGTTGTCAGCAAGGTTGGTGGAGAAGGGCATTGGGTAGTCGTTTTGGGCTACTGCTGGGTGGGCGTAGCACTTGATGACGATCCAGTAGTCGTTCGCTGCATCGATGGTGATGGGTGCGGAGAGCGTGTGGTTCGTCCAGCCTTCGCCGCTGGCTGTCAAGTTTGTGTCGTTCAATAGCAGGTTGATGGGATGGGTTTCGTCCCCGGTCCAGATCTTCGCTTCATAGACATGATCTGGGATGCTTACGTTGTAGACGACATGGTACCAGGCGGTCTCGACGAATTTCGCGCCGTTGTACGGAGCCAGTTCGTCGTTGGTCAGTCGGATAGCCATGAACACTGGTGGGTAGCTGCTGCCGACCCGGGTCCCTAACACGCCGTCATCGTAGTGGAGAAAGACGATGTCCTTGCTGTCGAATGACTTCGTGTAGCCGACCCAGACCTTCTGGCTGACGTCTGGGGTCGAGGGCGCTCCCTGATTGGTATTTGCCACTGAAAAAGTCGATACAACCATAAGGGTTGCCAGTAGCAAAACGATTACCTCTTTCGCGATAGTTTGTGCTTTCATGTTTCTGCCTCCTTATCCTTTATAATTTCTCAATTTATATTAAAAGCCCGGTTTTATTATTTAAATCTTTCGGAGTTCACCCCTGGAAAATAATAAAACTTTTTAAAAAAAGTTTAAAAGGAAAATATAAGGAAAAATCGGTTTGCTATCGTCTACCACGACATTAAATGTCGTTGGAGTGAGTCTCCCTAGTAATTTATTAAAAGGTGGACACGGATATCGACCCCATAAGTCTTAAAGATGCCTTAGGAGGGCAGACCTGGGATGGGACTCTTCGACCGCGTACGAGAAAGTAAGTTTTCACAAATGATGCAACGAGTGTTCGGCAAACGACATGCACGCATCGGCATCTACGGACCACCCAACGTCGGCAAGACCACGCTCGCCAACCGGATCCTGCGCGACTGGACCGGCGACATCATGGGCAGCGTCTCAGAGATCCCCCATGAGACCCGCCGCGCCAAATGCGTCACCAACGTCCACATCAACAACGGCGGCTCCAGCCTCAACATGGACCTTGTCGACACCCCCGGCATCGCCACCAAGATTGACTTTCACGAGTTCATGGACCAATACGGCCTGAGCAAAGACGACTCACGCACCCGAGCCAAGGAAGCCACCGAAGGCGTCATCGAAGCGATTAAGTGGCTGGACGACATCGACGGCGTCGTCTTGGTCATGGACGCCACCCAAGACCCCTTCACCCAAGTCAACGTCACCATCATCGGCAACCTCGAAGCACGCAACCTCCCCGTCCTCATCGCCGCCAACAAAATCGACGCGGAGAACGCCAGCCCCGCCACCCTCAAGGCCGCCTTCCCCCAACACCCGGTCATCCCCATCAGCGCCCTCACCGGCTACAACACTGACGGACTCTACACTACCATGATCAAAGAGTTCGGCAGAAAACGCAAGAAACCGAGGTCGCGATGACAAAAAAGAACCCACACGAAATCGCATTCCACCTCATCAGCAAAGACACCCTCGCCCACCTCAGCTCAGAGGAAAAACTCGCGTACATCCTCAACGAAGTCAAACACGGCCGTATCCTCGTCCTGGAAGCAGGACTCACCCCCACCGAACAAACGGACCTTATCCAGACCACCATGCGCGAAATCAACCACGACAGCTTCATCGGCATCGAAATCGGCGGCTACGAACCAGAAAAAACCAGCTTTATCCACCGGATGCTCGGCAAACCCCAACGCCCCCGCATGACCATCATCGGACCCGCCCACCTCCTCAGACTCATCAAAAAAGACGACACGCGGATCGAAACCGCGATCATCCCCACCAAAGGAGCAGGATAAAACCTATGCCACACCAATGCCTCCACTGCGGCCACATCTTCGAAGACAGCGCCGGCACGTACCACCGCGGCTGCCCAAAATGCCACGGACACCGCTTCTTCTTCACTAAACAACCACCCACCCCCGCCTCACCACCGACCACGAGGTCCGTAGACGTCAACGAAAAAATCATGAACCTCATCATCGAAAAACACGAGACCATCAAGAACGGCGAAAACAAAGCCATCTCACTGACTCCTAAAGAACTCCGCCAGCTCATCATCCAAAAAATCGAGGAAAGCACCAAGAAAAAAACCACCACATTGACGACCCTTAACGGGAAACGACCCCAGACC
>Ga0209777_10000122_pt1 | contig 130912 bp, 119 predicted proteins | sample FrelakmetHBP12HB_FD_187147 | JGI IMG/M metagenome (GOLD analysis project Ga0209777, IMG submission 187147) | Freshwater lake sediment microbial communities from the University of Notre Dame, USA, for methane emissions studies -HBP12 HB (SPAdes)... | ecosystem: Environmental > Aquatic >... | reverse complement strand
CCAAGAAATCAATTATAGAACTTATATTTCTTTAAATCAACATCCTTAGAAGACCCTATTAACATCCTCCCTACTCAACGGGATAAAAAGAAAACGGTTCTTGCAATATTGGTATCTTACAGGCAACTATTTATTACTGATTAAAATATAATATGTTGTATAAATTTACTACAGCAACCTAACTGCAACCAGAATGGAAGACATAGAAATTATAGAAGAAAGTGATAAAACGACCATCTCGAACCCCCTAGATGTGGCACTACATAGACTTAGTATCACTACATATTGAGGTGATACACCATAGAAAAAGGTCGCTCCCAACATTTAAGTAATTGATTCGGGGTTCTCCGGCGACTCATGCCGCCTACCAGCCGATGGCGGCTTGTGGCCGCCACGGATTGAAGTCCCTGGTCGGTCACTCCTAAATACTGCATTTTTACATTATTTTTGTTTTTATCCCCACTAATATCTTAATCAGCAGTTTGGTCACTCTGGGTGCAGAATGCCTGCTGAACCTATGATTGACTCATCCAGGCTCCAGCTCGTCCCATCTATTAAAGTAAGACACTTCCTTCAAGCATTTTCTGGTACGCTGACTCAATCTTTCGCTGGCCGCTTCATCGTAGGAAGCTTCAAGCGGATACGCCAGCGGGGTAGCAATCACAACACGAACATCGTCTGGTATGTGTAATATCCTTTTTACCTCACCTTCTTTGAAAGCGGCCATCAGATGCGTCACAAGACCAAGGTCTGTTGCTGCTAACAACATATTCGCCACTGCCAGGCCGACATCAAAAAGATAGTATTCCTTACCATCATGCATAACATCGTCGCCTGGTCTGGCACAAGCGATGATAATAACCGGCGCCTGACTAATCACGAGATTTGATTCGCCAAAGGCGTGGGCTAGAGCCTCCACCGCTTTCTCCCCCTGGACGATAATAAAACGCCACGGCTGCATATTTCGTGCTGAGGCCGCTAGACGAGCTGCTTCCAGGATAGTATTGATCTTCTCCGATTCTATTTTTCGTCCAGATATATGGGTCTTTAGGCTACACCTCTTGCGTATGACTTCCAGAGTTTCCATAGGGAATGATCCCTCCTTCGAGGATGCTTTGTGAAGACTTCTGAGATCTGGGAGATATCGGGGTAGGGATTGATTTTATCTGCAATATTGATGTTTTAAAAGTCTATGATAGTTTTTTATGCAAAGTGCTAGGGTCACTTAGTAAAGCGTTATGGGATTTTTGTATAGCCAAAAGGAAAATCAGCAAGGTGAGTAGGTACGCGTAGGGAGAATACCCAGTTAAAAATGGAATCGCCGCAGCTGCGATCCATTGCCAGAAAGTTGAAGAAAATTTATAGGCGGTAAGCCAAATTATCACGGGAATAAGCAATGTCAGATCATATGCATATGCTCTTGGTGCGCAAAATAGCGAAGCTGCCAATGCTAGAGATAGTAGCGGAAAAGTAGGTAAAGAACGAAATTTCCATACGATTAGAATTGCCAGAATGATAAGTGGAATCGTAATAGACAAGTTGGCTGTGCCCACTAAATTTTCTGGGAAACCAAGCAGAATTGGAAGTGTAATAAAACCCACACTTATTGTTTTTTCCGCTCCACCTCGGAGTAAATTTAGCATATCGAGCGGCCAGCTAGGGCTGAGGATAGATTCTATCCCAAGCATGAAGGCAGAGGTCGCCAGACTAATAAGAACAGTTCGTTTCCCGGAACGCCAGAAAGCAAAGAGTGTAAAGACGATCAGGAGATGAGGCTTAATCCAGAGCAATGGAAATAATACACCAGCCAATACATCTTTTTTTTGTTCAATAGCATACATTATTATTACGATCAAGGCGAGCAAAATGTAATCCATCTGACCCAGAATAAATAATTGTAAAGTCATAGGAATTATTAGTGAAAGTATTAATATCTTATCTAGAAATTTAAAGTTTGGGTTGTAATAATGTGTTAGATATTGCACAGTACATATTGTGCAAAGGATGGTTACACATTTATATAAAATAAGGGCAAACGCTCTTGGCCAAACAGCAAAAGGAATATAAAACCACGCAGTCCAAGGTAAATACCAGAAGGGCAGGTGATGTGGTCCACTGATGACATAAATTGATTTTCCCGCTAGGGCTGCTTTTGCCGAATTGTAGAAAATGTCAAAATCATGCCATTCGCAATAGATTAATGCATTTGTGAGTAGTCCTATGCTAAATATGAAAACGGAAATTATGAAAACTGGATAAAGATATTGTTTTAATCGAGTAATTTCCATAGCATGGATATTATATGGCTATTTGCTAAAACGCTTACCATTTTTGGGCAAACTCATTACCTTGCAAGTGCTCACAAACTAGTCCGAAGTCATGAGCCACTTCAGCAATGCCACCAGATGTAGATCAGACCTCAGATCTATTTGGGGGCAGGTCAGATATCCTCACGGTTACCACACCAAAAGGAGAGACACCGTGACCTACAGAGAGGATTTTACCTTACATCCCGAAATGCGGCGCAGCATTGGAAAAACCTAAAAAAGCGGATCGCTGTCCGAATTGTGGAGCTGAGATTAAAGGTGCAAAATTCTGCCCCGAATATGGAACCAAGATAGGTTAGGATACGAACCACTTGCAACTGTATTTGCTGCGCCTTCTTTTTAGTGCAGAAATTGCAAAAATATTCTTGAATCCAAAACAGGCTGACCTGCCTAATAAAAACTGATCCAGCTTTTATGTTAGGATTAAGAAAAAGAGACAGGTCAATTGTTCGGCTTCCATCCGGGGCATTTAATAGATTGCCAGATGCGGCTTGACGAACCTGGAATTCGAGAGTATATTTCCAATAAAAGTTCTACCAATTCAATAGACTTTATAGATTATAAAGGAAAACAATGCGGCTCTCCAAGCGTGGTGAATATGGATTGCGTGCCATGATGAACATGGCAGAAAGCACCGATCCGGACAAGCCCTATCCGATCATGCAGATCAAGGATATTTCCAAGAGCGCAAATATCCCGTCCAAGTTCCTCGGACAGATCCTACTCGAGCTCAAGAACGCCGGCCTGCTGCAGAGCAAAATGGGTTTCGGCGGAGGTTATTACCTGGCCAAACCGCCATCCGAAATCAATCTTGGGCATATCGTGCGTGTGCTGGATGGACCACTGGCTCCCATCCGCTGTGTAAGCCAGATGGCTTATGAACCGTGTGATTGCCCGGATGAACAGACCTGCGGACTGCGGATGGTGATGGGAGACGTCCGCAATGCAATCGCTGAAATCCTGGACAATACCAGCCTGGCTGACGTATCCGAGCGAATTCAAACCAAACGAGGCCAGCAGAAAAAAGCCCAATAGTGTTTTCCATGCAGTGTTCGAATGTTTATGTCGGAAGTCTATCGATCCAATAGACTTATCATCTTTGAGGAGGCTAGGAACCATGATTCACAAAGGAACAAAGGTAATTCTGGTCGTCGTCTTGATATCCCTGTTAATGGCGGCATGCGGTAAGCCGCCGGAGACCACGCAGGCTGCCACCCAGGCTGCCAGCCAGGTTGCCACCCAGGTTGCTGCCACCCCGACTGCCAGCCTGAACGGTACCATCACTGTTTCAGGGGCATTCGCCCTTTACCCGATGATGACGGTCTGGGCGCAGGAGTTCCAAAAAGTCAATCCGGAGGTCCAATTCGACATTTCAGCCGGAGGCGCTGGCAAGGGTATGACAGACACCCTGTCTGGCGCGGTGGATATTGGTATGGTCTCGCGGGCGGTAAAACCCGAGGAGGAAGCCCAAGGCGCTTTTGCAGTTGGCGTTGTCAAGGATGCGGTCTTCGCGGTGGTCAATGCGAACAACCCGGTCATTGTCGAGATCATGACCAAGGGGATCACGAAGGAAACCTTTGCCAAAATTTTCATCACCGGCGAGATCAAAACCTGGGGGGATGTGGTCGGTAAACCGGAAATCACGGACGCCATCCATGTTTACACCCGTTCCGATGCGGCTGGTGCTGCCGACGTTTGGGCGCAGTACCTGGGCGGCAAAGGTCAGGCCGATCTGCAGGGCATTGGTGTAAATGGAGACCCTGGGCTGCTCACTGCAGTGGTAAATGATCCGCTTGGGATCGGGTACAATAATCTTGGCTACGCTTTTGATCAGACCACCGGAGCCCCGCCAAGCGGTGCAAAAGTGATCCCGATCGATGTCAATGAGAACGGCACGGCAGACCCGGAAGAAATTCTCACAACCCTGGCCGGCGCGACCGCTGCAGTTGCCAGCGGCAGGTATCCGTCCCCTCCTGGGCGTGTTCTCAATCTTGTAACCAAAGAGAAACCCTCGGGACTGGTGCAGGCTTTCATCGTTTGGATCCTGACGGACGGGCAAAAGTTTATCCCTGAAACCGGTTTTATCCAACTCTCCCCTGACCTGATCGCCGATGCACTCACCAAGGTAAAATGATCAAGCCCAAATCTTTATCAGCAGGGGAAAGCCAGTCAGCGCGGCTTTCCCCTGCCCTGGCTGTACGCCGTCAGAGCGATAAACTTGCCAAATGGCTGTTTTTTATTTTCTCGATCATCCCAGTGGCCCTGGCGATTTTCATTTTTGTCCTGTTGATCTATAAATCCTGGCCGATCCTGAAAGTAAATTCCATCTGGCAGCTGCTTACCGGCCAGGTCTGGAAGCCGGAGGAGGGTCTGTTTGGCTTTTGGCCTTTTATCACCGGGACCTTATGGGTGACCCTGACGGCCCTGTTGATAGCGGTACCGCCCTGCCTGCTGACGGCCATTTACCTGTCAGAATATGCAGGCCGCAATATTCGTGCGGTCATGAAACCGCTGCTCGACCTGCTGGCAGCCATTCCTTCGGTTGTCTATGGCATTTGGGGAATGCTGGCGATTGTGCCCTGGATCCAAAACAGGCTGGAACCTTTCGTGCAGCAATATCTTCCCAATTTTCCCTTGCTAAAAAGTGACAATCCAACCGGTTTCGGCATTCTAGCCGGGGCGATCGTACTTGCGATCATGATCGCGCCGTTTATCATTGCGGTCCTCTACGAGGTTATGAACAACATCCCCAGCGGCCTGAAAGACGCTTCCCTGGCCCTCGGCACAACGAAACTGCAGACCATCCACCGGGTGATCCTCCCCCAGGCACTGCCCGGGATCATCGCGGCGGTTGGACTGGGTGCATCGCGTGCCCTGGGGGAAACGATGGCAGTCCTGATGGTGGTTGGAAATGTTGCAAAAGCCCCGCATTCCATCCTGGATGCGGCCTATCCTCTGCCGGCACTGATAGCCAACAACTACGGGGAAATGATGTCCATTCCGCTTTACGATTCGGCGCTGATGACCGCTGCATTGATCCTGCTGGTGATCATCCTGATATTCAATGTCACTTCCGCGTTGGTGCTCCAGCGTGTAATGGGAAGGATGGGTGTATGAAGAAACGATGGGCGAAACGCCACGTTGCGGAGGCAATTTTCAAAGTATTGATGCTTGTCTCCTTCGCAATGGTCGCGGGAAGCCTGGCGCTTATTCTATGGACGATCCTCAGCAAGGGGTTGCCAGCCATCAATTGGGCCATGTTGACACAGGCGCCGAAGGGTGGTTATTACCTTGGCAAGGAGGGGGGCATCCTGAATGCCATCCTTGGCTCGCTCATTATGGCGGGAAGCGGGACGCTGCTTGCTTTGATCATCGGCCTTCCAATCGCTCTTTACCTGGAAACATATCTCCGCAATTCGCTCTGGGCGCGCTATGTGCGCCTGGCATTGGATATTTTATGGGGGATCCCATCCATTGTTTATGGGGCTTTTTGCTTTATTTTTATGCTGGCAATCGGGATGCGCGCCTCCATGCTGGGCGGGATCATTGCCCTGACCCTGCTCGAACTGCCGATCCTGACGCGCGCCATGGATGAGGTCATCCGCATGCTGCCACGGGACCTGGAGCAGGCCGCCCTTGCGCTCGGCTCCACCCGCCTGGAAGTTGCCTTGCGAGTGGTCACCCGGCAAATGCTGCCAGGGATCGTGACCGCCATCCTGCTTGCCTTTGGGAGGGGCATTGGCGATGCCGCTTCGGTACTCTTTACGGCGGGGTATACCGACAGGATGCCGAACTCCCTGCTCAGACCGGCAGCTTCACTGCCGCTGGCAATCTACTTCCAATTAAGCATGCCCTACCCCGAAGTCCAAAAACGAGCCTATGCCGCTGCACTGATCCTTACGGTTATCGTCCTGGTCGCCAGCCTCGGCTCCCGCTGGATCTCAAGCCGGCTTGGTAAGAATGTGATCAAATGACCGGCAGCCTGCCCTTGTTTGTGAGAGAATAATCTATGGATACCCATATAAAAATTACCGACTTCCATGTGTCTTACGGGGAACAATCAGTCCTGGAGGATATCAATCTGGAAATCCCAAAGGGGGAGATCACAGTCATCATGGGCCCTTCCGGGTGCGGAAAGACAACGCTGCTCAAAGGCATGAACCGTTTCCTGGAACTGGTGGAAGGCGCACATGTAAAAGGCCAGGTATTCATCGACGGAGAAGATATTTACGACCCGGGGATGGATGTGACGGAAATCCGAAAGAAAGTTGGCTTGCTGGCACAGCGTCCCTACCCGCTGCCGATGTCCATCTATGACAATGTGGCTTACGGCTTGCGGATCCACCAGATGTGCAAGAATGGCAGGGAGATGGACGAAAGGGTCTGTCATTACCTCCAGGAAGCCGGTCTATGGGAGGAGGTCAAAGACCGCCTGCACAAACCTGCCCTGGGCCTATCCATTGGACAGCAGCAGCGCCTCTGCCTGGCAAGGGGCCTGGCGATCAAACCGGAGATCCTGCTGGGGGATGAACCGACCTCCGCCCTTGACCCGATTTCCGCGCAGCACATTGAAAAGCGCCTGCTGGCTTTGAAGGAGGAGTACACCATCGTTCTTGTCACCCACATCCTGCGGCAAGCCAAGAGGCTGGCAGACTATGTGGTCTTTATGTATCTCGGGGAAATGGTAGAATGTGGTCCGGCGCGTGAAGTGTTCGAGAATCCCCAAAAGGAGCGCACGCGGGCTTACCTGGCCGGGCAATTCTGAGACCGGGGAGGGGAATGCCGGTTAGTACCGGCTCTTGAGGTGTGCCAAGCGGAGAAGATCCGATGTCTAAAAACGATAAGAAAACCACGAATAAAGAACGGACAAAAGGTGAAAAGGGGCCAGAAATACCCGTCCGCCGGAAACCCATCCAAACCCACCAGCAGGAACATCCCCAGCACGGGCAGGGCTTCTGCGTCTGGTTCACGGGGCTGAGCGGATCCGGAAAATCCACGACTGCCGAGGCGCTCATTCCCATGCTTCATGAGTGCGGCCGGACGGTGACTTTTCTGGATGGTGATATCGTCCGTACGCATCTTTCGAAAGGGTTGGGGTTTTCGCGGGAAGATCGTGACACGAACATCCTGCGAATCGGGTTCGTTGCTGCGGAGATCGTCCGACACGGAGGAGCAGTCGTTAGTGCTGCGATCAGTCCTTATCGAACAACGCGCGACCAAGTCCGCAAAATGGTGGGAGCGGACCAATTTATCGAAGTGTACGTCAATACACCGATCAGCATATGCGAGCAACGTGATGTCAAAGGCCTATACGCCCGGGCGCGCCGCGGCGAGGTCGCCGGTTTTACCGGAATTGATGATCCTTATGAAGCTCCTTTGAACCCGGAGATCCTCCTGGACACAGTCAAAGGAAACATCAAGCAAAACGCTGTTAAAATTCTGAAATACCTTGAACGACATGGTTTTATCTGTCCCGCGGGTTAATCCTGGGAAGCCTGCTGGCACAAGGTGCATCCATGAGTTGCTCTCGATCTATAAGCCGGCACTGTTGATGAAAATCCTCATGTATAATAACATCTCAATTGGAAATAAAAATATAAACCAATCAGATAGGAGATAGATTCATGAAGGGTCATAATGCTACTAATTTAATCCCGGCTTTGATGGCTTTAGTTATTTTATCAGCCTGCGTTCCGGTCACACCGACTACCCAACCAACTACTCTGACAACCCAAACGGCAACGACTATCCCAACTATACAAGCAACTGACACCAGGCAACCGATCCACATTAAATTGGGTTATATCCCGTATTCTTCCTATTTACCGTTCTATATTGCCCAGGAAGAAGGCTATTTCACAGAACAGGGACTGGATGTTGAAATGGTGAAATTCAGCAAGCAAACGGAAGCCATCCCCGTACTGGTCGATGGACAGATCGATGTATATGCCGGTCAATTGGACACGATGACCTTGAATGCGATTGCGCAGGGAGCATTGGTAAGATTCGTGGCAGATAAAGGGTATGATAATTCAGCAGGTTGTGCGTATACTGCCTGGGTTGCCCGGCAAGACTTGTACACCAGCGGTGTTCTTAATGATCTTCATAATCTGGCAGGTATGAAAGTTGCTTATCCACTTGGACAATCTCCTGAATACGCTCTTGATTTGCTCTTAAAGCCAGCCGGATTATCAAGTGCTGATGTCCAGATCGTGGATGTTTCAGCACCGAATCGGGTCGCGGCCCTTGAGAATGGCGCGGTTGATATTGCTTTTCTTTCTGAACCTTACATCAGCCAGGTAATCAGCTCGGGTAAAGGGAGTATCTGGCATTCTTGGGAGTCTTATATGCCCGACTTCCAGCTCGGAGTTCTTCTATACGGGGATGCTATTCTTAAGGATCCCGATGCCGGTCAGCGTTTTATGGTTGCCTATCTTAAAGCTGTCAGGCAATACATGCAGGGGAAGACGGACAGAAACGTGGAACTCATGGCTGCATTCCTGGATACCTCTCCGGATGTGGCAAGACAGTCGTGCTGGCAATCTATTCGAGAGGATGGCAGCGTTAATGTACAGTCCATTCTGGATTTTCAGCAATGGGCTGTAAACAAGGGATACCAGCTCAAGGCCCTCGAGACATCTGATTTTTGGGATCCTTCCTTCGTTGATTACGCTAATACAGTCTTAAAGTAAATTCTTCACTAGACCTCATCCAGAAGTAAATGCACAAGAATGTTTTTTCTGTTAATATTCATAATATATTGACAAACCGCGGTAATTTGCACGGATGAGCGGATATGGTCAAGACTGATCCAAGAGGTCCGTGATGGGTTTCCAATGCAAACATATCAGCCAGACCTATCGGCTCCGGCGTGGTGAACTGGTGGCACTCCAAGATCTGAATATTTCTGTCAACGAGCAGGAATTTGTCTGTATTGTCGGACCGAGCGGATGCGGTAAAACCACACTGTTGAAAATCATAGCCGGGCTCTTTCTGCCGACCACCGGCCAGGTTGTTTTTACGGACGCGCCCGAAACCGGTCACCCGCGCTCTGCAATGGTCTTCCAGGATCTTGGGTTATTCCCATGGATGTCCATCCGCGAGAATGTCGCCTTTGGCTTGGAAACGAGAGGGGTTAACCGGAAACAGCGCCTCGCCACGGCAGATGAGCTCCTTGAAAAAGCCGGGCTGGGGGAATTCAAGAACAGTTACCCCCACCAGCTCTCCGGTGGGATGCGACAGCGGGTCGCAATCCTGCGGGCATTCCTAACTGATCCCCAGACTTTATTGATGGATGAGCCATTCGGTTCGCTTGATTCACAAACCCGGCTGGTAATGCAGGAAGAATTGCTGCGGATCTGGAAAGAACACCGGAAAACGGTGATGTATGTGACCCATGACATCGAAGAGGCGATTTATCTCGGGGACCGGGTATTGGTCATGAGCGGACGTCCTGGTTCGATCCAGGCAGACATCCCGATCAATATTCCTCGCCCCCGCCAGACCGCAGACCGGGATCGTCCGGAGGTAGAGGCAATTCGCTGGCGTATATGGAAAATGATCGAATCCGAAGTCCGGCAGGAATTGGGAGTGCAATCATGAAGCCCAGCCCGAATCGTCTCAAGCTGGCCTGGGAACCCTGGATTTCCGTATTGATTTTTATTTTCTTCTTGATCATATGGGAATGGTTGGCCCGTTCGGCGAGGATCACGACGCTCTTTTTCCCGGCACCTTCCCGTATCGGAGCCAGTTTCCTTCATATGCTGATCACCGGGAAACTGGCGACGAACCTGACGGCCTCCCTTGGCCGTCTGGGTCTTGGTTTCCTTCTAGGCGCCTTGCCTGGTTTGTTGCTTGGCCTGCTAATGGGGTGGTCGCCTCGGTTCCGTGCCATCATGGACCCTTTTATCGCGGCTTTACACCCAATTCCAAAGTTGGCGATCTTTCCTCTCATCATGATCATTTTTGGAATTGGGGAGTTATCCAAGATTTTGGCAATCGCCATTTCCGCCTTCTTTCCGGTGCTCATCAATAGCATGACCGGTGTGCGCGAACTTAACCCGGTGTATTTCGAAGTCGCTCGCAATTATGGGGCCAGCCGATGGAAGACGTTCACACGGGTTGTTATTCCTGGCAGCCTGCCGACCGTGCTCTCTGGGATACGCATTGGTGTGAATACGGCAATGGTGATCACAATCGCCGTCGAACTGCTTTCAGCCCAAAAAGGGCTGGGGGTGTTGATCTGGTTCGCATGGATGACATTCCGAATTGAAGAACTGTATGTCAGCCTGTTTGTCACTGCAGTCCTTGGGATTGTGATTAATATCCTTCTCCATTTAATAACGAGGCATTTGGTTCCCTGGTCAAATCGTCCTGCCGACGAGGTCTAATGAGTACAAAACAATCATTTACCGACCCGATCAAAGTACCCGCGCTAAAGAGCTATATCCCATTGCCCATATCAGCCCTGGAAAAATCAGTGGGTGAATGCTTTGCGGATGTTGCTGGAAAATTCCCTGATAAACTTGCGGTTGTTGACCCAAATCAGGAGGTGACGTACCGGTCTTTGGATCAAAAGGCGAACCGATTGGCACGTGCTATCCAGACGATGAAGTACTCGAGAGAAGTTCCCATTACTTTCGTCCTGGGGCGAACCGGTGACGCAATTGTAACGATTCTTGGAATTTTAAAAGCCGGTAGAATTTATGTGGCTTTGGACCCATCCAATCCAATAGACTATCTTAAAAACATCCTAAACGATGCGCGGCCCAGCCTGATTATCACGAACACATCCCAGCTGGAGTTGGCGCGTAAGTTATCAAGTCAGGCCATCCCGATTCTCAATTTGGATGAACTGGCTCCCACCCTTTTAGACACAAATCTGGGAGAGTCGCCGTCCTCGAACTCCCTGGCAGCTATTTTTTATACTTCAGGTTCAACCGGAAAACCAAAAGGAGTTGTGCTTGACCACCGCGCGCTCCTGCACCGCGCCATGGTACATATCAATTTACACTACCTGACGCCGGAAGACAGGAGCCCGCTCCCCTTTTCCTTAAGTTTTGCCTGGTCGATCACCCCAATGTTTTCTTCCCTCTTGGCCGGGGGCACTCTTTATCCATGTAATTATACTGATATGCAATTTAACGGTCTTATAGAATGGCTGAACAAGAATAAAATATCCATCCTACATATATCTTCAAATCTATTACGTCAATTCCTTGCCTCGCTATCTGATGGAGACCAAGGGTTCCCTTATATTCGTTTGGTGAATGCCGGAAGCGATGTACTGTACCCACAGGATGTTGAAACCTGGAAGCGTTTCTTCCGTCCCGGCAGCATTCTGGCCTATGGATTGGCCTCAACTGAGACGGGGACAATTGCACGGAAGTTTTTTAATGATAAATATAAAACCACTGGGAACAACCTTACGGTAGGTTATCCGCCCCCACATGTAAAAATTAAAATTATTGATAACGAAGGTGTGGAAGTTGGCCCCAATGAGATTGGTGAGATTACTATTCATAGTGCGTCGATGATCCGAGGATATTGGGGCCAAACAGGGCTCGATCATCAGTTTTTTCTACAGAATGAACAGGATCCCGCACAGAACTTTTATCATACCGGGGACCTCGGGAGTTTTAGACCTGATGGGGCCCTGGAGTTCTTAGGGCGCAAGGACAACCAATTTAAGATCCGTGGTTATCGAGTGAATACCGCGGAAATAACTGCAATTCTAGCCAGGCATCCGGCGATAAAGGACGTATTCATCGCAGTTAAAACCATGCAACACGCGAATGCTGAGAAACGCCTGATTGCATTTATTGTCCCCAAAACCGAAAATAAACCCCAAGAGAAAGAGCTGCGGGACTTCCTTGTAAGGCAGCTGCCGGAGTACATGCTACCAGCCCGTTTTGTTTTCCTGGATCGCCTACCGTACAATACACATGGCAAAGTGGAAGTAGATGCCCTGCCCGAGCCTCCTAATCAGCAACGAGGAGCATCGATTGACCCGCACGATGGGGTAGAGAAATTGATCGCCAAGATCTGGTGCGGCCTGCTGCAAATAGAATCGGTTGGAGTGGAAGATAACTTCTTTGAACTGGGTGGAGACTCGCTCCTGGCCTTATCCATGGTCCTGGAAGTAGAAAAGCAGACCGCTCAAACCGTCAACCAGGCTTTCTTCCAACAAGCCACCATCGCCCATCTGATGGAAATATTGGGAGGAGGAAAGCTGCTCCAAGGCACGGGTAAAATGACACCCCAGGGGAAAAAAGAAACACCCCAACTTGTAGCAGGGCTTTCCAAAAAAAGTGCGTCCAATCTGGAACGCCGGAAAACAATGCGTAAACTTGCCAGTAAACGCTTTTGGCAGGATGGATTTATCCTCATACCCATTTTCCACAAGAGAACCATATTATCCAGATCATATATACAAGGAAACCGCTGGCTTTCGGAGTGGTGCAGACGACCGATGGTGGTACATGGCATCTACCAGGCAAAATACGAATTATTTTCCAAAATGATTGCCAGCCTGGACGGATGTACTGTTAATCCAATTGCTGCATTCCCGACTTATCTAATGGGTAATATCCTTCAAGGAACTATTAATAATGTCCTCAATGTCCTCCCGGAGGACTATTTGATCGGCGTTCTGGATAAATTGCGGAAATCCACTTTCCCTTACTGTAGTAGTCTGGTGGACCTGATTGATAATTTACCCCTTAATGAGCTGGACAAATACTTCTCTGTTATGGGATTGGAATACCTGGAACGAGCCTACCGGGAATCACATGGGGTGATTATACTGACATATCACAGCACGATGAATATGTTGGCAATTGCTGCGCTGCCTCGGCGACTCAATTGTGATCCAATCCAGACCATTAGTCATAGAGTTGCTGCGCGACAAATTCCTTTATGGCAGAATTCCAAAACAAAGGATATTCCCCTAATTGCCAGGGCCGCGTTGAACGCCGGGGAAGCCTTGCGGGGGCAAAACCTGCTGGCGCAAGGTAAAATCATCCAAATAGTTAGTGATGGTGATTTCGGGGCCAGTTTTGGCACTCATCGATTCATCATAGCGGGGCGCCAATATTTTCTTCCACCCGGCTTCGCTGAACTTGCGTTGAACACGGGAGCAATCATCGTCCCCCAGTATTCAACAATTCTGGCAAATGGTCATATCCACACCACTTTCCTTCCGCCCTTTGTTGCGGAACCGGGCAATCGGGATATACAGATCGAGAGGTTAATGACACAATACTCTGACTTCCTTTCTTCCAGCTGGAGAGCAGCTCCAGAATCGATGAATTGGCAAAGAATACAAAAACACTTCAAATATGCTGTTGCAACGGAGGAAAATTAACATTGTATGCAAGCGTAGCGCTGGTCGAAGGTCTTCTGGTTCTGTTTTGGAACGCCAGTATTCCGACAGATCCCAAAAATGCATTGGTCGCCGGAATATCGGTCGATCGTCTGGTACTGCTTGGAATTATTGGTTTAGGGATCTTATTCATCGCGGCCGTGCTGGTTGCATCCGTGCGCAATCAACGGGTGGATAAACTGATCTGCGGCTGGATGGAAAAACAGGCATTTGTGCAATTGGCCGGCCTGACAGGTCTGGCGATGGCATTCCTTCTCCTGATTCCAAGAGTTGATTTGGGGAAATGGTTTGCGACATATGAACGGCTCCGTCCACTGATCATATGGATCTGTTTACTGACATTGCAATGGTCTGCTTTGGTCCTGGCTGCGAGCGGACAAATCGCAACACGTGTGAAGGAATGGGCGATCAAAAGGATCGTAAAGTCATGGTGGGCCTTTTTGTTAGGTATGGTATTCCTGATAACCAGTTACATCCTGTCCACCATATCCGTACCTGATGAATGAGACCATCAACTGATGTTCTCATTATATATTCTCTATATCTATCACTGTAAGCAAAGAGACATATGATCGATTAGTCCTATTGGAGAAAGAAATGAAAAACGCCGGTCTTTTTAATCTTTTTGAACGATCTGCCAGCCTGTATCCCGATCGAGTATGCATCATTTCAGGCGAAGCGAAATCAACTTATATGGAAATCAATGAGCGGGCAACCCGCTGCGCCGCCGTTCTGCAGCGATCTGGTGTAGGCCGTGGCACGAAGTTGATCTTAATGCTTCCCGCGAACTCGGATTATCTGGTTTGTTACTACGGCGCACTGAAGGCTGGCGCAGTTGTGTTGCCGGTTTCGACCCGTTTTAGCAGCCGAGAGATTGTGCACATAGCACAAGATTCCGGTGCCAACTTTCTGATTGCATCGAAAGCGTTTCTGCAACCTGTGTTGGACGCAACCCGGGATAACAACATGTTCACACACATATTTATAGTCGGTCTGGAGGATGATTCGAGTTTACCACCGAATATAAAAAGCATCGAACCGGCCCTCGCAGCAGCCGGACCGAAAGTGAAGGAGATCGAAGTAAGCCCAGACGATCCGGCAATCGTCCTTTACACTTCCGATACAACAGGTTTTCCGAAAGGCGCCCTGTTGACTCACAAAAATATCACTGCAGCAATTCAAATCTATGCTACCCTGAATGAGTTAGCACCAGGAGATGTTGAGATCTTCTTCCTGCCGCCCTTCGTCGTCATTGGACAAATCCTGTTGAATGCCATTCTGGCTGTGGGAGGGACACTCAGCATTGTGAGCAGCCCGGGTGCACGTGAAATTCTTCAGACTATCGAGCGTGATCGTGGCACGTTTTTTTGCGGTGTTCCGACCATCTTTGCCATGCTGATTAATGCTATCAATTCGGAGAATTTCGATGTCAGTTCGCTCAAACTTGCCATGGTCGGAGCGTCTCCTGTCCATCCTGAATTAAAAGAAAGTTTCGAGCAGGCCTTTCACATAAAGGTCAACATCGGGTATGGATTGACGGAATACTCGGTCATCACGATCGCGACCCGCCAAATGGATGCGCCGCCACGTTCGGTGGGCAAAGTCATCCCGGACACCACGATCCGAATTGTGGATGAGGAGATGAATGATATCAAAGTTGGTAATCCCGGCCATATTCTGGTTAAAGGAATTTTGACGATGAAAGAATACCTCAACCATCCCAGAGAGACCACCGAGGTTTTTGATGGGGAATGGTTGAAGACCGGGGATATCGGGTATCTGGATGAAAATAGTTTCCTGTATATCGTCGATCGCATGAATGATATGATCAAGACAGGCGGTTACCGAGTCTACCCGGCGGAAGTGGAAAGGGTCCTGCTGACCCATGATGCAATTGCTGAAGCCGGAGTGGTTGGTATGCCTCATGACAGTCTCGGTGAGGTTGTCTGTGCCTTCGTGGTCTTGAAACCGGGCAAGCAGGCAACGGATACTGAGATCAAAAAGTATTGTAAATCCCAACTTGTCTCATATAAAAGCCCACGCAAAATCATATTCAAGGATCAATTAGCAAAAACCCCAAATGGGAAAATCCTGCGTAGAGAACTGCGGAACGAGTTCAGGAAACTATAACCCATGCACAACACTCTCATTGACAGCTTACGGGTGTGCATCGAAGCCAATCCGGACAAGCTTGCCCTGACTTACCTGGAAGATGGATGGCGACCCACTGACAGCCTCACATTCCTCGAGTTGGATCAAAAAGCTAAAGTGATCGCCTCTGTTTTGGGGAATCGTTTTCCAAAAAAGGAACGCATTCTGTTGGTGTATCCCGAGGGAGTGGAGTTCCTGCCAGCCTATCTGGGGTGTGTGTATGCCGGCATGGTGGCCGTTCCGGTACCCTTCCCGGACGCCATTCGGCTCAAGCGTACATTGCCAAGGATCCAAGCGATCCTGGAAGATGTACAGGCGCACGTGATCCTGTCTGTAGCTCGTTTTAATTCAGAAGTGGAATCGTATTTTGGCTTGCCGCTATTGGCAACCGACACCCTCCCGCACGTAACCGGGGAAAGCTGGCAGCCCGCAACTGCTTTGCCTGACGACTTGATCCACCTTCAATATACATCCGGCTCGATCACCACTCCAAAGGGAGTGATGGTCAGCCATAGGAATCTTATCCAAAATATTGCGGATACCGATGAAGTCTGGCCGTACACACCGGAGAGTGTCTCACTGGTCTGGATGCCGCACGTTCATGACTTTGGCTTGGTGGAAGGACTCCTGCGCCCATTCCTGGCAGGCATTCCGAACAATGTGATTTCCCCAACAGCTTTTATCAAACGACCAATCCGCTGGCTGCAGGCGATAACGAAATACCGCATTTCTCACACGGGTGGAGCGAATTTCGCCTTCGAATATTGTGTTGACCGTACTACCTCGGATGAGCGCCGAGATTTGGATTTATCGTGTTGGAAAGTTGCAGCGGTCGGTGCCGAACCGGTCCGCCCTCAAACACTGATCCAATTCAGCGAGACTTTTGCCCCCTTCGGTTTTCAGGAGGTTACCTTTTGCCAGGGATATGGCTTGGCTGAAGCAACCATGTTGCTGTCTGCCAAAGCGCGCGGGATCCGGACAAGGTATAAAACTTTCGATTTTGGTAAAAACCAGAAATCTTTCCTGACGGCCTGCGGCAGAGCTCATGGCACCAGTAATATATTGATCGTGGATCCCGAAAAACGGGTTACCCTTTCAGACGGGCAGGTAGGGGAAATCTGGGCAACCGGCCCAAATATCACCCAAGGGTACTGGAATAAGCCGGAGGAAACACAAAAAGTCTTCCAAGCTTATTTGGAAAATACGGACGAAGGACCATTTTTACGTACAGGTGACCTGGGTCTTATCCAGGATGGGGATTTGTTCATCACCGGACGTTTGAAGGACATGTTCATCCTGCACGGCCAGAATTATTATCCCCAGGACATCGAATGGGCAATTGAAGATTGTCATCGCGCCTTGCACGGCTGTAGGGGAGCTGTATTCACATTTGAAAAAGATGGTCAGGAAAAGATCGTTGTTGTTCAGGAATTGATTCGGCGCGGAACGCCAGATGAGGAATTCCCGGTGATCGCGCGAGCCATTCAGGAAACCGTTGGTTCTGATTTTGAACTGCCACTTCATTCCATTATCCTTGTCAGACGAGGCGACTTGCCGAAAACAGCCAGCGGAAAGATCCGTCGGCAGGCGTGTCGGGAAGCCCTCTTGGAGGGGAGTCTACACGGTATCTTTACCTGGAAAGATGATCAAGTAGCTGAACGACAGGAGAGTAAGCCACTGGATGATATGACCCGCGCGGTTCTGCAGATCTGGCAGGAGTTGTTGAAACGCCAGGACATCGGTGTCAATGACAATTTTTTTGCCTTGGGCGGCGATTCGCTAACAGCCCTCCGCTTGACGCTACTGGTGGAGGAGAAATTCAGTAAACCAATCCGCCCGTTATTTTTTACAGATCCCACCGTGACGCGACTGGTTGCGGGTCTGAAAGAAGAAGGAGCCACAGGTTTGCCCGGACAACTGCCGGTTCATTTAAGTGAATATAAACATTCCGACGAGCAGCCACGAAAAATATTAAGGAATCAAAAAGGCTTCAAGTTTATTTATTCGATATTTAACCAGAGTATTTATCTCGTGTGCGGAACGAAGATCTTCCAAACCTTGATTTTTCCCGGGATGACTGCCAGTTTGAAACAATTTTACCGGGAGATAAGGCCTGGCATTCCAGAAAAAGATCATATACACCTGGCCCTCTTTTCTAGTGTGAGTCGGTTCCTCAGGCAACGATTCTTTTATAAAGCTACGAAGGAACAATTTCTCGATTATGTCCATATCAATGGTTGGGAAATTATGCAACAGGCTCTGGAACTGAAAAAAGGAGTGATCCTGGTGGCACTACATACCTGTGTGAGTAATCTGACGCCGCTAGTGATACTTAATCGTATTGATCAACCTTTGTTTGTCATCCAGAAAGGACCAGGAGTTAGAGCAGCCAAACGCATATGGGTAAAGAAGATCATGAAAAGGTTATCATTAGACGTGGATTCAAGGGTGCAGCAACTATTGTATGCAAATACCGTCCTGGCCAATCACGGCATTGTTCTGATAGCTGGTGATGGTCAGCAGGGAAAAAGCCAGGGGGTGCGCCTGCCGTTTTTTAAACGCTCCCGGGAATTTAAAATCGGCTTTGCTGAACTTGCCTTGTTGAGTGATGCCGTGTTGATTCCTACAGTCTCCTCGCTCAACCCGGACGGAAATATCGAAGTTGAATTCCTAAATCCGCTGGATAAAGGGGATCCCTCCCTGCAGAGAGAGGAAAGGATCATGGGGATGGTCCGACAATTTGTCAAAATAATGAAAGCTCATTGGATTAACAACCCCTTGTCTATCGGTATAAAGCAGATTGCACCTTATTTACAGATGCCTTATCTGGAAGTTGCAGAGGAAAATCCATCTACCCAAGACAACGGGTCGGAAATCAGACCAGCTCAGTGAGCATGGAGCGTCACTCGGGTGGGTGTAAACTATATCAAATAGGAAAATAGGATGCATTCTGTCCATTGTTTTAAAAGAAACGAGTATCCTATAATTGTTCCACCTCAACCTGTTTTAGCGTGAGGTTGAGATCGAGGAATTAGTCTTACTGGTACAGAAAGCTTTGCGCTATACTATTACTGCCGTTCATCATGGAGAATGTTCTACTGTTAAGATAATATCCTTTGATGAGTAATTGATAGTTGCGGTTAAAAGCCAGTATATTTATGGGTTCAATATTGTGAATTTGTCCCGAAAAGTACTGCAATAAAGGCGATAGCTTGAGCAAACAGAATCGTGGGATTCCAAAAGCTGACTGCTTCCCCACGTCTTTGTATATGATGCCTCTTTATCCTGAAATCGAATTACCTGTAATACACGGTTTCCCATGTGACGATCAACCGTCAGTGCGTAATCGTTGTAGAAATTTATAAGATAGGTTTGAAATTCTTATTTATTGACACAGACCACACAGACGCCTTGGATCTTTCCCATCCCCTGTTTGAATTCTCAGTGGAGTTAATCTCAAGTATCATATGCAGTAAAATCCTTTGCAAGCCTTTCCAATGAAGTTTTCCAAACGCCGGTTCCTTCGGTAGTAATTTGCTAAAAAATAGGAGATCAGACTGTGGTAAGTTCTTCTAGATTGAACAGTCAATTATTCAAATTGTATGCAAGCGTAGCGCTGGCAGAAGGTCTTCTGGTTCTGTTTTGGAACGCCAGTATTCCGACAGATCCCAAAAATGCATTGGTCGCCGGAATATCGGTCGATCGTCTGGTACTGCTTGGAATTATTGGTTTAGGGATCTTATTCATCGCGGCCGTGCTGGTTGCATCCGTGCGCAATCAACGGGTGGATAAACTGATCTGCGGCTGGATGGAAAAACAGGCATTTGTGCAATTGGCCGGCCTGACAGGTCTGGCGATGGCATTCCTTCTCCTGATTCCAAGAGTTGATTTGGGGAAATGGTTTGCGACATATGAACGGCTCCGTCCACTGATCATATGGATCTGTTTACTGACATTGCAATGGTCTGCTTTGGTCCTGGCTGCAAGCGGACAAATCGCAACACGTGTGAAGGAATGGGCGATGAGGAGGATCGTAAAGTCATGGCGGGCCATTTTGGTATGTATGGTATTCCTGATAACCAGTTACATCCTGTCCTTGATCCTGTATCCTCTTGGGAATAAGGGACTCTTCTGGTGGGAAACCGGAGTGCCAATTTTGGGCTGGCAGGTAGTTCTCAGCGCAGTCATTGGCCTGATCTATTATCGATTTGATAAACAAATAAAAGGCAGGTTGGGGAAGAAAACCGATATTATTCTATTCCTTCTGATTTTCATTTCTTGCGGGATCCTATGGGGTTTCAGCCAGCTCAACCCGAGTTTCTTCACCTCTGGACCCTTCCTGCCTAATCATGTATTTTATCCGTACAGTGATGCAGCTAAATTTGACCTGTATGCGCAATCTTCGCTGGTGGGGTTGGGTTTTAACACCGGTGCACCGTTGGACCGCCCGTTCTATCCGATGTTCCTGGCGATTATCCACCTGATCAGTGGACAGAACTATGCGAACAACATGATTTTACAGGCCTTCCTGTTTGGTGTCTTCCCGGCACTAGTCTATTTGATCTGTGCTGAATTGGGTTCACGAAGTTGGGGCGTGATGTCATCGTCTGCCATAGCTCTATTGGGAACCAATGCCATCCAGGCGAGCAACCTGCTTACATCCTCCAATCCAAAGCAGATGCTGACCGAATTTCCAATGGCAATCATGCTCAGTCTGGTGCTCTACTTTACCATTCGATGGTTAAAAAGTGAGGCACATTCGAGGATTTACGCATGCATCCTAGGAGGACTGTTGGCAGCGGCGGCTTTTGTACGCTATGCTGCGCTGCCGTTGCTTCCCATCTGGATGATCGTTGCAGTGATTAGACACCGACCGGCATATAAAAAGGGGTTGGTCGAATCTGCGTTGATAGTCGTATGTTTCCTGGCATTCACCGCGCCCTGGTATACGCGCAATATTGTGGCTGGACAGGAACCATCGATCCCATTTTCAAGTAAAATCCTGTTCGTCATTCATAGTCGTTACGAACCCGCTACTAGAATCAAACCCTACAAAACGGCACTCACACCAACTGTTGGAAATAATAGTCTTACCCAACCGACTCCAAGTGTAACCAGCAATGGTCAGATCGATAACGTAACAACGGAAAATAGTAATACCAGCCAACTTTCTGAGGCTTTCTTGTCCTGGTTTCCGCCTCACCTGGTTCATAATCTGATGAGCTCGATCTTAATATTACCAACCTCCTTGGAGATGGCATCACTAAAAACCAGCCTGGCCCTCGGTGGAGAGGTATGGCAGCCTGGTTGGAATGGGTCATTAACTTCATTTAGATTGCTTATTCTTCTGTTGCAGTTTTTTGTTCTATCGGCAGGACTCGCCGGGCTCTTCCGAAGAGATAAATATACCGTTATTATTATAGTCCTTATATTTGGTGGCGTACAAACGGCCAATGCGCTGGGAAGGTCCTCGGGAGGCCGTTATATTGTCCCTGTTGACTGGCTGGTTCTTCTGGTTTATTTTGCAGGACTTTTATATCTTATGGGGAAGCTGGATCTTAAAGTGTATTTAGTGGATGGAAACAGAACAGGAAAAACCCTTGGTTGGAGTCAGTATGTGATAACGATCGTATCCATCCTGGTTATCGGGGCGTTTCCAGTATTATTCGAAAGAATTACCATCGCCCTCATTCCGCGTACAGAGAATATTCAATCCGTGGAGGAATTTGCCAGCCTGCCGGGTATAAATATTTCCAGCCAGAATATCTCTGAGATCGGTTTATTTCTTGACGGACAGCATTCCATATCATTGCAGGGAACAGCATTCTACCCGATTCAACAAAACATCGAGGATATCGGCAAACTTCCGCAGACCTTGGCAACCAATAACCAGGGTAAACTGCTTTCATTCGATCTGCTCCAGCCAAATAATAACTTTGTCATCTATTTTCCGTTCCAGGAAAACATCGACATTCACAACCAGGATAAAGTCTATCTGACAGGTTGCAAAATAAAAGGTGTGATTCTTGTTCGAGACCTGGTCATCATTAGACCAGATCAAACCGTATTCCTGAAGTCAAATCCCAGCTTTGATTCATGCAAGCAATTCTATTACCAGTAATGGGCTGACTAGATTGGTTGGAATTTCTGTGGATTTTGAGTCCTGGATTAATAGTTCTTTTTTTATCAGGTCAGGTTTCAACGCGCATTATGCAGTATGATTCCGGCTTCCAATACAGAGTTCTAAAGAACCATATGAGGCCTTTCTAATGAATGCCAAAATCGATTTTCTGGGGATTGGGGCAGCAAGAGCAGGCTCCACCTGGCTCTGGAGTATTTTGAACCGACATCCTGATATCTGGATGCCGCCCGTCAAAGAATTACACTATTTTGACCGTTCTCTAGATTATCCTTCCCCAAGTGGTTTCGCAGATGATCGTTTTATCGATCGTTTTTTCGGAAAAGAAAATCGCCATGTAATATTTAGAAGGTTGTTTTTCCAGAGAATTGGTAAAACTTTCCTTATCCCGTCTAAATGGGGGAATATGCGCTGGTTAATGCGTTATTTTCTAGGCACTTGTAATGACGATTGGTATCTGTCGCTGTTCGACATTAAAAAGGAGGCGACGAAAGGAGAGATTACTCCAGCTTATTCGATCCTTTCCCAGGAGGATATTCAACATATCAGAGGACTGTTTCCCAATTTAAAATTAATCTACTTGATTCGAAATCCGGTGGATCGGGCCTGGTCTGGTCTCCGGCATGACTGGTCTGAGGGAAGGCTCGATATCAACAATCTGGGGGAAGTGATCCGAACAATTGAAAGCCCCTCCCAGACTTACCGCAGCGACTACTCTCGCACAATCCAAAACTGGTCAACTTGCTTTCCAAAAAATCAAATCCTGGTTGGTTTTTTTGACGATATTGCCTCCCAGCCCCTGCCATTGATTAAAAATATCCTCACTTTTCTGAATGTTGACCCCATAATTCATATCCCCATAGATAAACTAAAAGTCAAAGTCAATGCTTCAAGAGAAATGAATATTCCCGCGTCGGTCAAACGTTACCTGGCCCAAAAATATTACCCAGAGGTAAAAACTTTGATACCCCTTGTAAATGGATACAGTGAAATGTGGTTGAAGGAAATCGAGGCGGATCTTTGAAAGACTTAAGAAGGTTAATTCAAGCCTGGGCTGACTCCGACCGATAATGGTCTGAAGCAGATGCAAACAACTCGTCAGGCAGATGGATTTCAGAAATCAGTCCTGTTTTTTGTAAAATTATGCGATCTGATGCTGAAATGAAGTAGGTGTTTTTATATAATTCAATCAGGTCTTCCTCGTTTCCCTGCTCGTAAACTTTAGTAAATTGCTCATACTGTTGTCTCCGGTGGACGCTCATTTTGACGGGTAGAATTCCGTTTTGGATATTTCTATACCTGATATACCATTTTGTCTTCCAATGATCGTAGTCTGGTGAGTCAAAATGGAGTAACTTAACCTCTGGAAGTAAGTTTATCCGTAGGCACTCATGCTCTGCGGGTTTGGGAAAATGCGACAGAAATGAAACAAAGGGAGCATTAGTCCGCGCGATAGATTTGCCTAATTTATGGCCTTTGATGTAATCTTTAGATGCTCGATTGCATCCTAGCAGGTTAGCCCGGATTTTTTTTGTCTTGTAAATGATTTTATTCATATAAAAAAGGATAGTTTCGCGCGGGTCAAAATAAATAGATCTGTTCTTAGGTAGGATTACGGGTGCAAGTTTAAAAAAGCTAAGTTCCTGAAATGCCAACTGCGCTGATAGCTTTTCGGGGATGGCTTCCAGGACGGGGAATCTGGCAACCTGCACATTCAGCGGGAGGGCGGCGATTGCTTTCTTGAACCCGCCAGCCGCATAGATCAATTCATCGCCGTCAATATGGCAGATCCATGAATAACTTTCTTCACGGGATATTTTCATAGCAACCTGGGAGTTGATTTCCTGCTTCACATTGATTGATAGGCCTGATTTTGGCAGGTTGCCGGCCAGGTTTGCCCAGTATCCAGCATCGCATCGAATACATGTTACCCTCTCTTCTAAGTCCAACACATCCACAGCCGGATCGTCGGGATCGTCAAAGAACATGTAAATATGATCAACGCCGATATTTAAGTGATAATTTGCGAAAGCCAGTGTATCCGCAAGCGAGGCGCGGATGGTTGTAAATAAACAAACGAGAGGTTCAGACATAAAGAGCCACACTCTTTTCCAAGGTAAGCGAAAGATTCTGCGGAAGCTGAAAGAAAATAAACCGATATATTATACCGGACATATATTCTGTGGAATCAACTTTTTTGGTATAGCGCATCCATATCCTGGTGTTTTTTCTTCTCTTTTATTAATCGGGAATGATTGGCCAAGTCTCTAGATCTTTGAAGCTAATCATACGAATGTATTGGTATTTAACCCGAGCCAATCCATGAGGGATTAGCTTGTAAAAATAACGGTTATAATGCACGTCGAGTAATTTCACTATATCTAATATATTATATCGGATACCTACAGAAATAAAATGCTATCTCTGGATAGAATTTTAAATGGTAAGCAACAGGACTGAAACATATGATGCGGAGACACCATGGTTAAGATAGCAATAACAAGCGTCAGGGTCCAGCTGTCATGAAGCCCATGAATCATCTATTAAATACGAAAGATTCAAAATTAGAACAACCAGAAATTGTATTGGAACCACCACGCGACTGGCTGAATTTACGACTTCGACAACTGTGGTTATACCGTGAGTTGTTATATTTCTTCGTCTGGCGCGACCTGAAAGTGCGCTACAAACAAACATTGCTTGGAGCGGCCTGGGCGATCCTGCAACCCGTGCTGACGATGATCATCTTCAGCATTATATTCGGCAAACTAGCCAACATCAAACCTCCTGAAGGGATACCCTATCCTATTTTCTCCTATGCGGCTCTGCTGCCGTGGCAATTATTTTCGGGCGCCTTATCAAACGCATCAGGCAGCCTTGTGACTAATCAGAGCTTGGTTACCAAAGTTTATTTTCCGCGCATTCTGCTACCATTGGCTTCTGTTTTGAGTGGCATGGTGGATTTCGCGATCGCATTCATTGTCCTGCTGGGATTGATGGTCTATTATCATATTACACCGACATGGGCTGTCCTTTTCCTTCCTTTGTTCACACTGTTGGCACTGGCAACTGCCCTGGCAGTCAGCCTCTGGCTCTCGGCATTTAACGTCAAGTATCGCGACTTCAAGTATGTGATCCCTTTCCTGCTTCAGTTCTGGATGTATGCCACCCCAATCGCCTATCCCAGCACACTTATCCCGGAAAAGTGGCGCCTTGTCTTTGGGCTGAACCCGATGGCGGGTGTGGTGGGTGGATTCCGCTGGGCATTGCTCGGGATGAAAGCAGAAGTTGCCCCCCAGTTGATCATTGCCGTAATCATCGTAGTCATTATACTGACAAGTGGCTTGATCTACTTCCAGCGCATGGAACAGACCTTTGCGGATGTGATATAGGCAGATGTTATGAGTGATTATGCCATCAAAGTAGAGGGGTTGAGCAAACAATACCGCATTGGGAGCAAGCGCCGCTATCGCACTCTCCGAAATGACCTTCACACGGCAGCAGTTCGCGTGTTAGACGGGTTACGCGGCAAAAGAAACGAATCCCAACAGTACAAGGATAGGCAGAACACCTCACTCATATGGGCGCTCAAGGATGTCTCCTTCGAGATCGCTCCTGGTAGCTCGACAGGGATTATTGGCAGCAATGGAGCGGGGAAAACCACGCTGCTGAAAATCATCGCGCAAATAACTGCACCAACCCGTGGGCGGGTCCATCTGCGCGGCCGGGTTGGATCACTCCTGGAAGTGGGTACCGGTTTCCATCCCGAGTTGACTGGGCGCGAAAATATCTATTTGAATGGTGCCATCCTGGGGATGCGCAAACAGGAAATCGATCGTAAATTCGACGAGATCGTGGCATTCTCGGAAATAGAGCAATTCCTGGATACCCCGGTGAAGTTCTTCTCGAGCGGTATGGGAGTCCGCCTGGCCTTTTCCGTGGCCGCTCACCTGGACCCCGAGATACTATTGCTTGACGAAGTGCTGGCGGTCGGCGATGTCAATTTCCAGAACAAGAGTCTGAACAAGATGGGCGATGTGGTCAGGGGTGGCCGGACCGTGCTTTTCGTCAGCCATAACCTGGCAGCTGTTAAAGCCCTGTGTCAGTCTGCGGTTTTTCTGGAGCATGGGGAAGTCAAATACATCGGGGATGTCAATGCAGCGATCGAAGCCTACCTGGGCGGTGGGGAACTCCAGAACGTGCAAATTTTTAAGAGAAAAGAGAATAAAAATCTTTCGATGCAGATCATGTCAATTAGCGTCCAGGATCAGAAAGGGAAGACCGTCGTACGAATCCCCCATGATCAACCCTTCTCCCTGAGAATCCAGATCGTAGTTCGAGAAACTACGCACCAGATCTTCCCATCTATTGAGGTCCTGGACACCGATCTCGCCACAGTAATCCATTCAAACTATTTCAACCAGGGTATAGAAGATGGGATGCGTTCCTACTCGCCTGGCGCCTATTCATTTGTTGTCAGAATGCCCGCGCCTCTGCTCGTACCCGGAAGTTACCGCATCAGTGTCAATCTCACACGTAAAACGCTCAGGAAGGGATGGGTTATCGACCGGGTAGAACATGTCTGCCCGTTCGAAATCTATGACAATGGGAGCAACCTGGCCAGATTTGGCATAAAGTGGATGGGGAAACTCGCCCTGCCACTGGAGTGGGACTGTACACAGGAATAATTCGAATGTTGAGAACTGGCGAGTTACCCAATTTTTTTCTCATTGGCGCGGCCAAGTCAGGCACGACCGCCCTGTTCGACCTGCTTACTCAACACCCGCAGGTGTATACCCCATTTGAAAAAGAGCCCCAATTCTTTAACAACGACGCCAATTATGACAAAGGGATGGACTGGTATATAAAGACCTACTTCAAGGACGCCATTAAATTTCCGGCACGCGGCGAAGCCACACCGCACTATTTATTCTGGGGGGAAAAGGTCGCGACCCGCATTCAGCAAATATACGATCCGGCTGAAATTAAATTCATTGCCATCTTCCGGGATCCCGTCAAACGCGCTTACTCACAGTACTGGATGCATGTTCAGGGAGAGAAGGAACAGCTGTCTTTCAAGGACGCCCTTGCTGCTGAAGAGCAACGTCTCACCGAAATGCGCCAGGAAATGCAGACTGCCGGGCTGATAAAATATGCCTACTTTCGGGGCGGTTGTTACGCGACTTTACTACAACCCTACCTGCAGCGATTTTCCCGGCAGCAATTCCACTTTCTGTTGCAGGAGGATCTTAAGGCGGATTTTCCCGCTGCCATGCATAGACTAACGGAATTTCTTGGCATCCAGCCCGGATTTGATTTCCAACCGGTGGTCAGCAACCCATCCTATGCGCTGCGCTTCCACAACCGGCGATATTTGTTCCTGAATAATATCTATCATAAACTTATTCTTATCTTTTCGGAATCACATCGTTATCGCTTGCGAAAGCGGATCCTGCAAGCCAACCGGCGTCCCCAAACTTACCCACCTATGGATCAGGATGTGGAACACTGGCTGCGGGTCCGATATTGGGAGGAGATAAAACAATTGGAAGTAATCCTTGGCCGGGATCTAAGCCAATGGGATCAGGAGGCTGCATGAGCAACCAGCAGGATACCAGGGGAGTAATATACGTCGCGACTGGGCAAAAATATATCCGATCCGCCATCAAATCAGCCCGTTCGGTTCGCAAACATAACCCCGGATTGCAGATTCACCTGTTTGCCAACTGGCAGGAATGCGGGTTCGATTTCAGCAACTCTACCGAACCTTTCACATCCGTTGAAAGCATTGATTCACCTCATTACCGCTCCAAAGTGGATTATTCGGTGCGGACCCCGTTCGACCGCACGCTGTATCTGGATACCGACACGCGCGTCCTGGACGATATCAACCCGCTGTTTGACCTGCTTGACCGCTTCGATATGGCCCTGGCGCACGCCCCCAACCGAATCTCGAGTTTAACGAACTGGCAGGTACAGGTCCCGGTCTGTTTCCCGCAGTTCAATAGCGGAGTTATCGTATACCGTAAATCGGACAGGGTCTGGAGGGTGCTGCAAGAATGGATCGAAGCCTTCCATCAGGCCGGATTCCATGGAGACCAGATCACCTTTCGAGAGATCATCTGGCTCAGCGATCTGCGCGTTGCCACTCTGCCACCGGAATACAATCTACGGAACCTGAAATATCTTCTTGTGTGGGATAGATGGGAAGCACACCCCAAGATCCTTCACCTGGCCTTGTTCCATCGAGGATTCTTCTCAGTCTTGAAATACGCGTTGATAGGGTTTTTGCGGCATATCAGCCTCCAGCCGCGGGCATATAACCCAAGGCGTGTCGATCCCAAGAACCCGAAATAAGGATTATGGACGTCATAGATTTCGCCAAACTCCCCAATTTTTTTATAATCGGTGCGGCCAAGGCTGGGACAACCAGCCTACATGATGTCCTGAGCCAGCATCCGGAGATATTCTGTTCAAAGGTCAAAGAACCCCGCTTTTTCACCCAAGAGGACCGTTATTACCGTGGTTTGAAATGGTACCAGGACACTTACTTCTTTAACGCCGCAGGCTACCCACGGCGATGTGAATCCACCGCAACTTACCTATTTTGGAGCACCGTCACTGCCCCGCGCATTAAGCTGGTTTTCGGAGAGCATGAGGTGAAACTTATTACGGCGCTGCGGGACCCGGTTAAACGTGCCTACTCACATTATTGGATGGAGGTGCACAACGGGCAGGAAACGTTATCTTTCGAGGATGCGCTGGAACATGAGAATGAGCGCCTGAACAGAAACTGGAAAGGTCAGCAGGCCTCCGATTGTGAACCTTTTGGTTACTACCGGGGGGGGTGTTATGCAACCCTGCTGCAGCCATATTTGGAACGCTTTCCGTGCGACGATCTTGCCTTCGTGTTATTAGAGGATTTTCAGAATAATTTTACAGGTACCATGACTCGCTTGGCAAATTTCCTGGGTGTGCAACCGGATTTCAATTTCCAACCTGTGCTAAGTAATCCATCCTCTCCCCCTAAAAACCCTGGTCTCGACCGCTTTTTTCACCACCCCTCCGGCTTCCTGCACAAACTATTTAAACCCATTACCCACCAGTTACCATCCACTTTACGTAACCATCTTAAGAAATACCTTATTAGTTCCAATCTGCATCCAGGTCCCTACCCACCCATGAACACAGAAACCGAGCATCAGTTGCGCCTGCGCTATAGTGAGGAAATCGAGCGCTTGGAATCCATTCTGGGAAGTGACCTGTCATCTTGGAAGACAGACTGATCTAGAAAGTGCCTTGTAAAGTCAATTACCTCATCGGAGCTTCTATCAGCGGGTTGACCGGTTTAGACGCCTTGCTCGGTACCACTGCATGGTGGTATGGTTATTCCTGCCAGGAATCCGATATTAAAGGAAATTTTTTGATTCCCTACCCAACTTCCTGATCATTGATACCGCCAAGGTCGGCACCATAACCTTGTTCGACCTAGTAAAATAGCATAAACAGATATATCTACAGGATAGCAAAGAGCCAATGTTTTTCAGCAATGATGATAATTACCGGCGCGGCCTGGAATGGTATTCCCGGGCATATTTCCGGCGAACAGCTACTTATCCTGCCTGCGGAGAAGCCACCCTGCAATATCTTTATTGGAACGACAAAATGGTCCCACGCATCCAACAGGTCTACGGGCAGGCACCCATTTAGTTCATCGTTATCTTCAGCGACCCGGCCGGACGCGCACACAGCTGGTACTCGATCATGGTAAAGGAGGGCAGAGAATATCTGTCATTCGAGGCGGTGGTGGAGCGGGAACCTCTGCGATTACATGAGTATCAAAGCACATTGCGGCGATCCGGAGCAATGACTTATGGCTATATTTGCGCCAGTTGTTATGCATTTGCCTTGCAGCCGTTCTTGGACCATTTCGATCGCCAGGAATTTTTATCCCTTCTAAAGGAAGACCTAACCTATGATTTTTTGTTTATTGTCCAGAAGCTGCTGGGATTCTTGAGTCTGGATCCGGGCAGTCTGCTGAGGCCGGTTTCTAGGAACCAGGCTTCCCTGCCACGTAGAAAGCGATTTCAGAGTTGGCGGCGCAGCTTGTCGGTTTTCTGGGAATTTCTAAAAGGGCTGATCCCGGTCCGGCTGCGTTATGCATTCAAAACGAGCATTTTACCAGCGAATGCACGCCTTGCAGCATATCTCCCGCTTGATCCAGCCTTGCTGCGGAATGACGCACCCGATTAACGCCCAAAGTGAGCCGCCTGAAAGAAATGATAGACCGTTACCTATACGTATGGCTGCCTTGTTGAATCACCAGATTGTGCGCTTCCTTCCGCAGTTAGTTGTGGGAGGGGTGCTACGACCCTTTTTAATCCTGCTATAATGTTGCAAAATCTGCTTTCTTATCTCTGGGAATAAATGGTTCTTTCAAAATGGAAACCCTGGTAAACAAACCAAGTCTGCACATCAATGTGGATATGCTGGGTTTTGTTGGGAACTTTTTCGCTTTGTTGGCAAGCCCTTCTATCTCTTTGCCCATCTCTGCTTGGACCGGATTATCCTCCCATCTTGTCCAGGAGATAGCCTGTGGAGTTCGAGTCGTTGCGACAGCTTGCACTAATGGTCCTGCAGGAATCCTGGAAAGTAAAAAATATGAATGGTTTGCCCCGGTTGGAATCCCCGAAGAGTTTGCAGAAGCAATCCTCCAGGAGTTGAAAGCGCATCATGAAAATAATCTGCTGATGCAGAGGGCCAACGATTTTTCAATTGATAAAATCTTGCCCCAATATCTTAAATCACTTTTTCCTGAACAGGTTCATTCCGTATGAGATTATTCCATGTCATCACCAGTTTGGAAACGGGGGGGGCTCAATGGGTTTTGGTTCAACTCATCCAGCAGCTCAAATTGCAAGGTCATGAGCAATCGGTAATCAGCATGAAACCCAACGGTGAAATGGCGCAACAGATCGTTGATATGGGTATTCCGTTGAATGAGATCCTGTTCAACCATTCTAACTTTATACAGGCAAGATCCAAATGCGAGCGAATCATTTCATCTTTTCAAGCGGATATTATTCAGAGCTGGCTGTACCATGCAAATTTTCTGACCATATTCCTTCGCAATCAAAAAAAGATTCCAATCTTTTGGGGGATACATCACTCTTATAACCCCCATCGTCATGGCAGTTTGAAAGCGTCCACAAAAAACATAGTAAGGATGAGCGCTTTATTTTCCAAAGTTATCCCACAAAAGATCATCTGCTGTTCCAGATCAGCCCTGAAATCCCATTCCCGGATTGGGTATGCTGGATCAAAAATGGTCGTTATCCCAAACGGGATTGATGTGAACCACTTCAAACCCGACCTTCAATCCAGAACGATTCTCAGGTCAGACCTGGGCCTGTCATCTGAAATCCAAATCATCGGCTATATTGCCAGGTACCACCCACAGAAGGATCATGCCACCTTCTTTTATGCAGCCAACCTTCTGTTAGAAAAAAATGAGAATATTCATTTTGTTCTGGCAGGCGATCAGGTTGATGCAGAAAACCCGGAAATCCAAAAATATATGCTATCGAGCAAAAATCCATCCCATTTCCATCTCCTAGGAAAAAGAACGGATATTCCCATGATAACTGCCGGATTGGATTTGGCAACTCTATCTTCGTCGGGTGATGAAGCATTCCCTTTAACTATTGTTGAAGCCATGGCATCCGGAATTCCCTGCGTCGCAACGGACGTGGGGGATGTTAAAGAGATGGTTGGATCAAGCGGGATTACCGTCCCGACCCAAAACCCCAAAGCACTTTCTGAAGGATGGTTGAACATTTTATCTAAAAGTCCGGTTGAAAGAGCTGTTCTGGGGAGAGCTTCCCGCGATCGGGTTCTAAACAATTACACAAACGAGACCATGGCGAAAATGTATATTAAGGTATATAACTCGGACAAGGGCTATAATGAAAACCATGTGGAAGAAGATTAAGACATTTACTCTTTCTTATCCAAAATCATCTCTATTTTGCCTGGCTTTTTTTTATGTCGTGCTGGCAGGATTATTCATTCAATTCATTTTCCTGCCGCATATTGCGCCACCCAGTATGAACGCTGGGAACGGTTTATTAGTTGGCTATGATGGGAGTAAATTTCATCGTATTGCCGTTGATGCTACCAACCAAATAAAGGAAATTGGCTGGTCTGCCTGGAGAATTAAACCAAAGGGACAGATCGTTTCCGGGATTGCATCCATCTTTTATACATTGATCACACCAAAACCCTGGGTGCTGTTACCTTTGAACGGGTTTCTGCATGGCGTCTCCAGCCTGGCATTATTCGAGATACTATTAATAATAGTTGGGAAACGTGGGCTCGCTTTTCTCTCTTCATTACCATTTGTTCTGTTTCCGTCATCATTGCTTTGGAATGCGCAAATGCATAATGAGAACTATGTGATCCCGGGAGTGCTCCTTTTTCTATATGGTTGGATTTACCTCACGGATGTCCAAAGAGGAATCGATCTGAAAAAATCCTGGAAGGCGATCCTTAGTATCATTGTTGGCAGTATTATTGTATGGGAAGTCCGCGATTACGTCATGTTAATATTAAATTTGCTTGCTTTCCTGGTCTTCATCCTGCTTATCGTTCTCCAAACAATCCGATGGATCAAGAAACGCATCCATTTAAGGCTGCTCCTGCCTTATATCGGTCTGCTTGCCCTGGTCTGGATCCTGAGTACTCCCAAAATCCTCATCAACATAGGCCAAGGACTCGGGAATTCCTCAACATCCAGCCATGGAGCGTCTTCAATTTCTCTGGATATTGGAGTTTCTACGGACGGGGGAGTTGCTACAGATGTAGGAGCGCCTGGAAAGTCAAAACACGCTTTTCCCTGGAAAAAAACAGTGTGGCTGCCCCAACAGATCGACTCCAACCTGAGAGATCTTTCCCAAACTCGTGCAAAATTAATCCGGGCCTGGTCATCTGCAGGCAGCCAGATCGATACTAATATTGTTTTTGGGAGTGCCTTCGATGTAATTAAATATATCCCGCGCGCATTGGAAATTGGTTTTCTGGCGCCTTTTCCCTCCAATTGGTTGGCCAGCGGATATAAATCGGCTGCCAGCCTGATGCGAAAAGAGTCGGGAGCCGAAATGATCATCATTTACATTTGTCTGTTCGGATTGATCTTTTCATTGTGGCATTTTCGGACCAAAATCGAAATCTGGGTTCTATCCGCAATCACCACCGGGATGCTCATTGTCTACCCATGTAGCATTCCGAACGTCGGGGGGTTGTATCGATTTAGATATCCTTACCTCCTGCCACTCGTCTGTCTCGGGTTGTCCGGAGTGATCCTTTTCTATCAACAATACATACACTTACATTTATCAAAAAAAATATGAAGATCTTATTGTTTGCAAATACCAGCTGGAATTTATATAATTTTAGATTTCATTTGATAAAGACGATGGTGTCAATGGGACATGATGTACACCTAATCTCACCTTATGATGAATTCACGCACTTCTTAACTGAGGCTGGTTTTCAATGGCATCCTTTCCTGGTATCACGGAAAGGTATGAATCCAATCAAAGAGATAAAAACGATCATCGCATTAAGGAAAATTTATAGTGAGATCCAGCCTGAGGTTGTCTTTCACTTTACACCCAAATGTGTGTTGTACGGATCGGTTGTTGCAAAATCACTTAAAATCCCGAAAGTTGTGAATACAATCTCAGGCCTGGGTTATCTCTTCTCTTTACCCAGGGCGAAATTCCCCTTTCTCCGAACAATAATTCGTTTGTTTTACCACTATTCTCTGGGTGGATCGAATGTGATTTTCCAAAATCCGGAGGATATGAAGGAATTCATCGATCGCAAGATCATTCACCAAGAACAAGGGTTTTTGATACGCGGTTCGGGTGTCAATATCGAGCGATTTGTTCCCAAAGAAGAGAGCACAGGAATTCCTATTGTCATTCTATTATCCAGGTTGTTAAAAGAAAAAGGTATATCAGAATTCGTTGAAGCCTCCAGGTTGTTGCGATCAAGGAAAATTGAGGCGCGTTTTGTTCTGGTCGGGCAAATTGACCAAGGGAATCCTTCATCAATTTCGATGAAACAGATAAACCATTGGGTGGAGGAAGGACTGGTTGAATGGTGGGGTTGGAGAGATGATCCGGAAATAGTCTTCCAAAAATGCAACCTGGTTTGCCTGCCCACTTATTATCGTGAAGGAACTCCTAAATCATTAATCGAAGCGGCTGCCAGCGGAAGGGCAATCATAGCCAGCGATATCCCGGGTTGTAGGGAGATAGTTCGCAATAACCAGAATGGCATCCTGATCAAACCCAAGGACAGCCAGATCCTTGCAGATGCCATCCAAAAATTATTGCTTGATCCCGATTTGCGCAGACAAATGGGAATGAATGGCAGGAAGATCGTAGAAATTGAATTCCATAATCCCCTCATAACATCTGAAATACTGAAGGCGGCCGGATTATAAAAAAAACCGGCCTGGGCCATTTGGGTCATTTGTATGGATTTACGAAGTAACTTTCTTTGACGATAATTGCAGCGCAGAATCCGGATGGGCGTACAGAGGGGATCGTCCGAATGGCTGAATCACACTCCAATGTACGCGACCGAAAAGATTTTCAATGCATCGGATCTTCGTTCTCCAGAATGAATCCATCCTTTTGAAGTCCGGTCAATGCCTGCTTGATGGCCTGTTCAAGTGGATCGATTTCCACATGGCGCATATCAGGTGCAAGATCACTGTTTTCACCATTGCCTACCCAGATGGGTACTATGGCAGTCGAATCTACGACGACCCGGAACAGCTCAAGATCGGCCTGGGTCAGTTCGACGGCGGTAATGATCAGGATCATACCGGCGTCCAGAAATATATTGGCGATCTCAGCCAGGCGGCGGACATGCTCATGGCGGTCCTCGATGGCAGAATGGCCGTGGATGTCAGCGTCCAGGCCGTAGACCACACTGCCCATGCCGAGGTAGTAAACAATATTGCCCATTTGGAACAAGCGGGCTTCAAGGGCACGAGCCAGGGATTTACGTCCAGTTCCTTTCTTCCCGGTAATGATCACAAGGCAGGGGCGTTGGCGGTAGTGCTCCTCGCGGTCACCGTGGGTAACATCACCCATGATCCAGTGGGCATTACGTTGTAAAACGGATCGTCTCGCCGGTGCTTCAGGATCCTCCAAATCTTCCAGAACGATCCCCCCGCCACAAATCTCATACCCGTCCACAACGACAAAACGGCCGGTGTTCAGCAACAGCTCAGCCCGGTCGAAGGTAATAGCGCGGTCCAGTAGGAAAATGCACTCAGAAAGACCATGGATGCTGACCTGTTCTTTTAAGTGTGTATCCTCGAGGTTCGCCGAGTCCATGACTCGAAGGATTTTCTCGACCTGGAAACCGGTTCGTGCCATACCCAGTTTGATCTGGTAGGATTTCCGGGTTACGAGCGGGTCCTTCCCAAGCCAGAACAGGCTGACCCGCAGCCGTCTAGTCACCGAGGGGCGGGGTTCGTCAGCTCGCACGGCAATATCACCGCGGCTGACATAAATTTGCTGGCCAAGGGTTATACCGACGGCCTGCCCGGAGGTGATTTCCGCTGGTTGGAGCCCTGTCAATGATTCGATCGACTGGATCGTGCTGCTTTTGCCGGAAGGGTAGAACACGATTTGATCTCCCACCCTGGCCCGACCACTGGAGACAGTCCCAGCGACAATCCGGCGGCTGTCACCAAAGCGCGTGAAACGGTAGATATCCTGGACCGGCAAGCGGAAGGGCCGGTCGACGAGGGATTTTTCCTTGTTGAAAGCGTCCAGGGCCTCCAAGACGGTTGGTCCGGAATACCAGGGCATATTTGTGCTTTTTAGGCTGATATTATCGCCCTGCCTGGCACTGACCGGAATATACCCGGCCGCCTCCAGACCGACCTGGGAAAGGAAGGAGGTGTACTCCTGACTGATACTGTCAAAACGCCCCTGGTCATATCCCACCAGGTCCATTTTGTTGACCAGCACGCTCACCTGTCGGACGCCCAGCAGCGACAAAAGATTCCCATGCCTGCGGGAATTCTCCTTTATCCCTTCCTGTGCATCGATTACCAGCAGGGCGGCCTCAGCCCGTGCCGCCCCAGTGACCATGTTTTTAACGAATTCTATGTGACCAGGAGCATCGATGATAATGTAGCGCCGCTTGTCTGTGTTGAAGAAAACGCGGGCTGAATCAATGGTGATATTCTGGCGACGCTCATCTTTGAGGGCGTCGATCAGGAAAGCGTATTCGAAAGGCAGTGAGTTGCGTTCACAGTAATCCTGGATCTGCTGCAGCTTGCCGACCGGCAGGGTGCCGGAATCCACTAAAAGTCGGCCAACCACGGTGCTTTTACCGTGGTCAACATGCCCTACGATCACGATGCTCATTGTTTCCAGTTCGTTTGTCTCCATTACATGTAGCCTTCCCGGCGGAGGGTCTCGAGGCCGCCACCATCCTCGACATCCTGGGCCCGGCCTGCCCGCTCGGCAATCCTCGAAAACTTACCCGAACGTAATTCCTCAACGATCTCAGGCACCGTGCGGGCATCCGATTCGACCGGGAGAGTGCATGGGTAGCAACCCAACGACCGGTAACGCTTGCCGTCTCCCTGGTTGTAATAAAGCGAAACTGTCGGGATGTGTTCCTTCTCGATATATTCCCAGATATTCAATTCGGTCCAATCCAGCAAAGGGTGGATGCGCACATTGGTGCCGGGGGCGAAATCGGTCTTGAACTGATTCCAAAACTCGGGTGGTTGTTCCCCGATATCCCACTCGTTGTGTGCATCCCGGGGGGAGAAATACCGTTCCTTGGAGCGCGAACCTTCCTCGTCGGCGCGTGCACCGACAATGATCCCATGGAATGGCTCGGGATGGGGATCTTGTTCGTATTTCCCAGCGGCATGGTTGAAGCGGTAGCGCGGCCCAGTGCCGTTGATGGTAGCGGTCAGCGCTTCTGTTTTGAGCAGCCGGCAGCAATTGATCCGATCCGTCTTCCCGGCAGGGAAGGTCATTCCGGAAGCCAGAGCAGCCTCATTGACGCCGACGATCATCGGCAGGTGCCATTCACGCACCAGTTGGTCCCGGTAGGTGATCATCTCCGGGATCTTATATTTGGTATCGATATGAATCAAGGGGAAAGGAACATGCCCAAAGAAGGATTTTCGGGTAAGCCATAACAAGACGGTACTATCTTTTCCCATCGACCACAACATGCCAAGACTTTTAAAATTGGCATAAGCCTCACGCAGAATATGTATGCTGTTATTTTCGAGTTCTTCCAAGTGAATCATATAATAATTTTCTCTCCCATACATAAGATGTTATTTCACTGGGGTGGAGTTGATAAATTGGTTCAAGGTTGAGCTTGGGCTTTAGAGCGAACCTGATCCAGCCCAAACCCGAGGATCTGTGAGCAAGCAATTATAAGTCAAATACAACCCCAATACTCCCACCATTTATTTAGAAAATGATGAAACAAGTATTCAGAGAAAACCTCCTGGGATCCAAGGCGGAGGACGGGGTGGAACGGCTGAAGGTATTATGGTGACCTCCAAGTCAAGAAGCCACTATGTATGGAAAATCACCGCGAACGGAGCAGGCTCGTGCGCGAGTAAAAAGTGGTTCGCATAGGCTCAAAATCGCCTGGTACTTCTCCAGGCGATTTTTGTGTTTCACAGATAAAAAGGGCTATGATAAATTGGGAAAATGGCTTTCCCCAGTGTGGAAATCCGCCTGGTTAATAATCAGCTGACACCTTCCTCCCGGTGGACCCAGACCCCCCCTTTTTACTACCTTGCATGAGCCGCCTCAATACATTTTTCCATCTCAACCGCCAGCTGCTCGATATTAGGGTCATGAAGCATGGAAGCATGGGAGCCCGGGACATCCAGAATCTCCAGTTCAGCGGCATAATCCTTCCATCCCACTGTTAAATCGGATCGGATGTAAGATGGGCGTTCATTCGCCCGGAACAAAGTTACCTTTCCGGGGAACGGGCCTGGTCTGTAGCGAATATAGGCAGTCTGGTTAATCCAGCTAATATCCTTTGGGGTCATCTTCAATCTTTCGACAATATGAAGAAGGGAGGAAGAGCTTAACGTTCTTTCAGCCAGCCTCTTCACCCGTTTCCTCCCATAATTCAACCTCTCCCACAAGGACAGAGGGCGCATATTCTCGCGGTGAAGGTTCACCCGTTCAGGAACTTCCGCCTTTGGGTACGATCCGGGAGCAAACGTATCAAACAGCCCCAGAAATGCAACCACTTGCCCCGATCTGGTTAACTGCTGTGCAATTTCAAAGGCCAACATCCCGCCGTACGAATGGCCTGCAAAGTAATAAGGACCATCCGGCTGGAGTTCCCGGATCTCACGAAGATAGCCCGCCGCCGTTTCCTCCATCCGTATGGATGGGACAGTTTTTGTGCCGGAGAGAACCAACTCGATGCCGTAGACAGGCCGGTCGTTCCCAAGGTGGCGGGCCAGGCTGCGGAAGTAAAAAGAATCTCCGCCCTTGCCAGGGAAGAGAAAGAGAGGTGGTTGGACTCCTCCGGCTTGGAACACGATTATGGATGAAACCGCCTGATCAGCGCTGTGCTCAATATACCGGCCCATCTGCTCGATCGTCCGGCATTCGGCCAGAAGTGCGAGTGGAAGGTTGCGATTAAATTGGTCATCAATCTCTGTTAATATCTGGGCCGCCAGCAGAGAATCGCCTCCAAGTTCCAGGAAGTCGTCCTGGATGCCAATCCCTTCAAACCGGAACGCAGCTGTCCAGATTTTCGCCAATTTTTCTTCAACCGGATTGCGTGGGGCAACAAAATTGGCTTCAGATTCCCGGGTCGGCTCAGGCAAGGCGTGGGCATCCACTTTACTATTGGCGTTCAGGGGAAATTTATCGAGGAAAACGAAGCGCGCCGGGATCATGAAATCGGGCAGCTTGGCAGCGAGGAAGATGCGCAGATCCATACTGGTCGGATCCATTCCCGGGTTGGGTATGATATAGGCGATGAGCCTTTTTTCGTCCATGGCGTGCGGCACCGGACGGGCGGCAACATACGCATCTTTTACCCCTGGATGAGAGGAAAGAGCCGTCAGGACCTCGTCGGTCTCAACCCGGTATCCCCGGATCTTTACTTGGTTATCTTTGCGACCCAGGAACTCGAGTCTTCCGTCGGGAAGCCAGCGTCCCAGGTCGCCGGTAGTAAAGATTTGCAGGTCCGGGTCGGCAGGGTCATGATGGAGGACTACCTCGGTCAGCTCGGGTTTATGCCAGTAGCCACGGATCATGTAACGGCTTTTAATTATGATCTCTCCTTCCAGCCCCGGACCGACCGCTTGACCGGCATCACCGATCAGAATGATGTCATTGTCAGGGGCAGGAAAACCCAGCGGCGGAATGGGGTCGGTAATAGCGCTATTTTGATCGTATTTCTGGATCGTAACCAAGCTGGCTTCCGTGGAACCGTAATAATAATTTAATAAACAAGTGGAGGCGAAATGTCTTCTCCACCCCTCCAAGTCCTGGCGGATCAGTTTCCCGCCGCCAGCATCGAGGAGGCGAATATCCGGAAATTGAGTATCTGCACTCCCTGACAGGGAAACCAGCCACTGGCGGAAAAAACTTACGGGACAAGGCACAATTGTGATGCGCTGCTGAATCAACCAATCCCCAAAAACGCCAAAAGACATCTTCGCAAGGTCGCAAGGATGGACCGTCGCCCCGCTCAAGAGTGTGCCAAAAATGAGGTCGAGGGACCAAGCATAACTGAATGACAATGTCAGAGGAACATGATCTCCAGGGCCTCGTTCCATGGCATTATTCTTTATCCATGCAAAATGAAGGGCCCCGCGGTGATCGTAGACCGCACCTTTGGGCTCCCCGGTCGAACCCGAAGTGTAGAAGATTACAGCCTTTGATTCGGGGAATAATGGAATATGAGGGTTCTCAACCGAGAGCCCGCCTTCCAGCAGGTCCAGGTTGAGAATGGCGACGCCAGCCTGGGCAGCCTGCCGGGCGACCGGCAGGCTGGCATCATCGATGATGATCAGGGCGGGCCCGGCATCCTTGAAGATCTTTTGAAGATGCTCAACTGGTCTGGAAGACTCCAAGCCGAGATATATTCTTCCCGCCTTTAAGATGCCCAGGATCGAAATGATCGAGGCGGTCTTATCATCCAGCATGAAGATGACCGGTGCCTCGCCCGGCTCCAGGCGATCCAGGATGGCATGCGCCAGTCGATTCGCAGTTTGATTAAGCTCTCCATAGGAGAGCTCCCGATCTTCCTGGACGATTGCAGTCAGGTCGGAAAACTTTTCGACAGCCAGCTCGAATCGTTCGACTAGGGTGCTGTCCACGAAATCGTGAGGAAAGGGGATAAAACTCTTTTTAGGTTTGGATTTTAGAAGCGAAGGGAAGGTCATAGATAATCCTTAAGGCAATCATATGATCATTCGGTCTACATGCCATTATTACACCGAAATTCCGCGTCGATATATTTTTCCATCATTTTCGCCAAAAGTGGGTGAAAATTTTAGTTGAACTTTTTAAAGTTTAGCATTGTTTTAGCCATTTTGTATATATTTTCGCAAACAATTTCCCAAAACTGAATATTCTGGAACGTTTTCATCGTCGCGATTAATTAGAAAAAACTGCCCGGTATATTTCAGAACGATAATTATGCCAGGCATTATTCATAAACACCTTTATAAGGATATTTTGTCGGAAGCTTCATCACCACATATCGTGCAGTTCTGATGATCTTCGCTGCCTGAAAAATATACTTCAAGTGGAATGTCTTGATTTGCTGTCTGAATTCCGAAATACACAAAGAGTCAAATTTAAATAGTAAAAACAGATTGTATGAAAACATCTTCGTTTGAAACACTGCCTCATTTGCCCAAAACGATTTCAGTAAAAGATGCTCTACCGCCAATCATACTTGACTTCTTTGATGTGATTCTCAACATTGCCACGCTTCTCGTGAGAAATGGCCACTTTTTCTGAAGGTAGTTCAGTGTAGGTTACAAAGAAAAAATAACCGTATTCGTCGCTGTTCATGAGAGATAATTGAACCCTTTTTTTCGGGTTTCAATACCCGCGCGATGACAAATCTTCGGTCACTGTCCCATGTATTTTGTTTCGTATTAAGTTCAGCTGTTTCCCTTTTTTCGACAATACCTTCATCATTCAAGCCCCCTGGCTATTTACTTCAAAATAAGGGAACATCCAAGAGGGCGCTCCTTTTCTGTTCGTGGGAACTTCTCCACCGTCCCAGCGTCTCATTAATATTGTGAAAATACCATAAAAAAGGAAAAAAATGAAGAAGATCACTTTGACCATCTTTACAATTTTGGTTGCATCGGGATGGGTCCTATCAGCCTGTTCTTCCCAAAGCACCCCGGCGAAACTGGCAGGGACTTCCTGGACCTTGGTTTCTTATGGTCCTGAAGGAAACCAAGTCCCTGCTGCACTGGGTACAGAAACGAATCTGGTCTTTGGCATGGATGGACAGGTCAGCGGAAGCCTCGGCTGCAACAGTTTTTCAGGTGATTACAAAATAAAAGACGGAAAACTTGTTTTTGGTCTGCTGGCATCAACGTTAATGGCGTGCCCTGAGCCACAGATGAAACAGGAAGGCGCCGCTTTCCTGGTGTTGACGGGTACGGTCCGCTTTAACATTGAAGAGGATACGTTGACGATCTACGACGCCAACGGCGCAAATACACTCACTCTTTCGGGCGTTATCAATAACTAAAGCAATAACTTCCAAATTAAAAACTCCGGGTTTGATCAATCTCCCGGAGTTATCAATTTGCGATACCCGGTTCACAACAACCCGAGAATCGATTATTTAATCGAATACTACCCCAAGCAGGCTTGCGATGGATTGTGTAAGGATGTTTTGTCGGTCATAGTTCAACCGATCTCGGAAGTTCTGATCCCAGGAGGAAGAACCGATGGTTATGGTGTTTTCGGTCTCGTGTACCGAAAGAGTTGTTTTGGTCATAGTTTATTCTCCAGAGGGGAAGATTTAATATTATGAGTTATGGGTTGATCAGCCGGGTGATGGTTAGGATGAGGGTTATTACTGAGAGGCCACCACCACCGATGGATAGGGCGATCAGTAATTTGACCTGGGAGATAACATCGCGGATCTCTTTCAGGTCGGCTTCGGTACTGGTACGCCAGGCTTCGAGCGCGGCGACCTTTTCCTTCAGGATGAGGATTTCATCACAAGGGGACATGTGGCGGGGGGCGGAGGGAGACATATGGTGGGTGAAGGGAAATGAGCACTTAAAACCCAAAAAAGGACGGTACTTGCGGCCGTCCCTTGCCTGAAATAATTATAGAACATATGTTCTATTTAGTCAAGAGGGAAATCACCCTTCTTGGCATGGAGCCTCTAGGAGCTTTTTTTTCTTTTTTTAGGATGAACTAAGGAGGAAGTTTGTTCATTGCAGAGGTGTAGATAAAAATACCGAGCCGCTGGGTGAGGGGCGCACCCAACAGTTTGACACTCTTAAGGTATCCAATTTATCTATTTTTACAATGGAAATGATTCGGGCAATGCCTGTCAAACACAGGATCATCAATCCCTGGTACCAATCGCTACCAGATGTCCCAGATCTTGCTCACCAGCCGGACAACCTGCTCCAGCCCTTTTTCCAGCGGGGCGAGGTTGATGAATTCGTGTACAGTGTGCGCCCGGCCTCCAGTAGTTAAGCCGATGGTTATGGAGGGTAGGCCGCGACTTAGGGGCAGGTTGGCGTCGGTTGAACCGGTGTTCAGGTGTGGTTCGACTCCCTCCGCCCGCAGACAATCTTGAGCGAGTTTGACCAGCGGATGCTCCGCCGGTATTCCGCCCGAGGGCCGTTGGCCGATGATCTCAGCATCCACTGTCACGCCTGGCTTCCGGGCGGCGCGGATTAGCTGCTCCACCTGCCCGACCAGCGCCTCCAGAGCATCCGCGCCTTCAGAGCGCAGGTCAAGTTCCAGCATGGATTCAGCAGCGATCGTGTTGACCGACGACCCGCCAGAGATGACCCCGATGTTGAGCGAGGTGCGCGGGGTATGCGGCAGTTCTAGCGTGGTGATGCGAGTGGAAAGTGCTGTCAATACGTGGATGGCGGAAGGCTGGCCGTAATCAACCCACGAGTGGCCGCCCGGGGTACGGACGGTGACACGGTAGCGACGTACGCCCAGCCCGCAGTGGTAGATTTGCCCCAATGCCATCCCTTCGAGGGCGATATATGCCAAGGGGGGAGTCCCGGCAATCGCACGGGGCGAGCCGGACTCGAAACGATCCACCACTGCCCGGATGCCGCGCAGATCTCCCAGCCCCTCCTCGCAGACATTGGCCACCAGCCACAGGTCGCCGGGCAGGGTCAGACCTCGCTCGCGCAATGCCCAGACCAGGCCGAATAATCCGGCTACCCCCAGAGAATTGTCGCCGATGCCAGGAGCCAGAATGCGCTCCGGCTCGCGCTCAAAATGCAGATCAACGCTTGACGGGAACACGGTATCCAAATGAGCGCTGACGACCAGGCTTTTTCCAGATTTGGAACCCGCCAACCGCGCATACACATTACCCACCTCATCCGTTTCCACATCCGCAAGGCCCTCGTCGAGGAAGCGGGTGCATACGTAATCGGCCCGCTTGGCCTCGTGAAATGTGGGCGCAGGGATTTGCTGAATGGCGATTGCCAATTCGAGGAGACGGTTGGTTAAACTATTCATAAGGTTATACCTGCCTCACAATCTCAGCCAGGGAATCAAGCCGGGCTTGAGCCAGACCGGGTAGGGCTTCAAGTGCATGGAACGCGCCGCCGCCTTCGATGGTCAATGAAGCCGAAACACTCCCGTATAGCATGCTGCGCAGGGGATCATAGGTCTTCTGGTAACCGGCCAGGAACCCTCCGCAGAAAGAATCACCCGCGCCGTTTTCATTTGCCAGGCGCGCCGCGTAAGCGGGGATTTCCCATCGTTTTTTGGAGATGGAATCATACAGCATCTGACCGCGCGCACCCCGTTTGACGATGGTGAACTCGCAGCCGAATTCTCCAACGGCTTCAGCCATCTGCCACAGATCATCAGTTTGGCCCCAAAAGAGGGCGCGCAGTTCTTCTTCGGACGGCAGGAAAGCCGTCAGCCCTTGTACGAGGATGTGCACATCTTGAAGCGCTGTGGCGGTCATGTAAGTGGCAGATGGATCCAGGGTCAGGGTGGTGACGGATGCCTGCCGAAAGGCTGAGCTCAGGCGGCTGGCGGACAGGTAGTCCAACGGGCAGAGATGGACAGTGCGGGTGTTCAGATAGTCTTCAGGAATGTCGCTTGGACGTGGCGCGGCGGGAGGGGAGGTCTTGCGATCGTCCTCGGTGTCGGCAGGGGGATGATAACCGAGCAGGGACTTTGGGAAAGGCAGGCCGAGTCTTGCAAAGTGTGCCACCGGGTTGCTGCGAGATAGTCTTGGTTCACGGACGGGACTTCCGTTGATTTGGCTTTCAGTGCCAGCCCCAGTTCCTGAACGGGGCAACTCGGCTTGGAAATAACGCAGGTCGAGGGCTTCAGCCAGGATGTGGATGCCGCGTGTGTCCCAACCATGTTTTTCAAACGAACGCAACCAATCGTGGGGATAGTCTTCTCCGACGCGCGCCAGCAAACCGACCTCACTCTTCGAGGTAGTCCCGTTTCCAGAAAGAGGCCAGACTCCCAGTCCAGCGGCGGCATATAATAAGTTGCCTCCCGGTACATCGATCAAGGGACGGCCACCCTGGGCCGTCCCGGTTCCGGCACTTGGCGGAGGCAGCAGGTAGTCACGCTGCAGGCGTCCGGCGATTACGAATGTGGGTTCCATGGAGCGTTCTCCCCGTATGCTGTGCATCCCTTTCAGGAAATGAAAACCCGGCTGGGGGTGCCGGCTTGTCCGGAATTGGTGGGCAGGAGGAAGGTGAAATTACTACCCTTACCTTCCACGCTTTCGGCCCAGATGCGTCCGCCGTGCAGCTCGACCATTACTTTGGAGACGGATAAACCCAGCCCCATGCCCCCGTGTTTACGGGTAAGATGCGATTCGACTTGGTAGAAGCGTTCAAATATGTGTGGCAGGTCTTTGGGCGGGATGCCGATGCCATCGTCAATGACTGAAACTTTAACATACCCGGGGATCGACTCGGCCGAAATGAAAATGTGTCCGCCTGGATTGGTAAAGGTGACCGCGTTCTTGACCATATTGCTGAGTGCGATGGCGATTTTGGCCGGATCGCCTTCCACCAGCAAGTCCTCCTGGCCGGTATCAGTGCGCAAACTGAGGCGCTTTGCTTTTACCTCCAGCTGGAATGAATCCAACACTTCTTCGACGGCCCGTTTGATCGAGATCGAGTGGGCTCGCACGCTGGCCATGCCGCGCTGGACGTTGTCCATGTTGGCAATACTATCAATGATTTCTTTCAAGCGCATGGCGCTGCGCACGATGATATCCATTTGGGCGCGCTGATCGGGCTGGATTGCCTCGCGCAGGAAGGTGGCGTGCCCGAGAATGAGACCGAGTGGGGTGCGCAGTTCATGGGAAGCGATGGCAATGAAGTCACTCTTCATACGGTCGAGCTCAGTCCTTTGGTCTACGGATTGCTGCACCTTGATCATCAGATGGTTGTTCTGGAGGGCGATCGCTGCCTGCGAGGCAAGTGAGGCTAGAATTGTGAGGTCTTCTTCGGTATAATGGGCCTGTTCGGTCTTGTTGACCACTTCCAGCACGCCGAGCGTCTCCCCCTGATATATAATGGGAACTGCCATGATCGAGCGGGTGCCAAAGCCCGAAGCTTGATCGACGTCTTTGAAGTGACGAGGATCTGCAGCCACATCTTGGATGACAGCCGGTTGCCCGTTCTGCAGAACCCAACCGGCCACGCTGTTCTGTAGCGGTACTTTGACCATCTTCAAAGGTTCCTGGTGGAACCAGGGTAGTGCCAGGAAACGCAACTCTTCTCCACCCTCGTCCAATTCAAGGATGGAGGCCAACTCGCAACCTGTCAGTTCGGTGGCAGCGGAAATGAGAGAGTGCAGGAATGGTTCCAGCTCCAGCGAAGCACTCAGGGAGCGGTTGATTTCGAGCAGACGTTCCAAGCGTTGGATGTGTTTGGTTGCGGGCGAAGCCGTTTCTGAGTCCATAAGGTGTTCTTCCTATATGCCATGCATAAGTGATTCGATTATAGCAATAATCGCAAGAATTTACATCAATTTCAAGGAGAAACTATGAGTAAAAAGAAAGTTCGTGTGGCGATCATTGGCGTGGGGAACTGCGCCTCTTCCCTCGTTCAGGGTATTGAATTCTATAAGAACACGCCCGACGACGCCACTGTTCCCGGCTTGATGCATGTCAACCTGGGCGGTTACCACGTTAGTGACATCGTGTTCACGCTGGGAATTGACATCAATGTAACCAAAGTGGGCAAGGATCTTTCTGAGGCGATTTTTGCCGAGCCGAACAACACCTACAAGTTTTGTGACGTACCCAATCTGAATGTACCAGTAGTGCGCGGCATGACCCACGACGGCTTGGGCAAATACCTCTCGCAGGTGATCACCAAGGCTCCCGGTCCGACCGCCGACATTGTCAAATTGCTCAAGGAAACGAAAACCGATGTGGTCATCTCATACCTGCCAGTTGGCTCAGAGATGGCTACCAAGTGGTATACCGAGCAGATCCTCGAAGCGGGCTGTGCTTTTGTTAACTGCATCCCGGTGTTTATTTCCTCTTCCGAGTACTGGGGTAAACGCTTCCGGGATGCCGGTTTGCCTATTCTGGGTGACGACATCAAATCCCAGGTCGGCGCCACCATCCTGCACAGGGTCCTTACCAGCCTGTTTGTTGATCGCGGCGTGCGCATCGACCGCACTTACCAGCTCAACTTTGGCGGCAACACGGACTTCCTGAATATGTTGGAGCGCGAGCGTCTTGAGTCCAAAAAGATCTCAAAGACCGGCGCGGTCACCAGCATGATCCCATACAAACTGGACCCCGAAAACATCCACGTCGGCCCATCGGACCATGTGCCGTGGCTGACCGACCGCAAGTGGTGCTATATCCGGATGGAAGGTACCACCTTCGGCAATGTGCCCCTTAATGTCGAATTGAAACTGGAAGTTTGGGATAGCCCCAACTCAGCTGGTGTAGTCATTGATGCTGTTCGATGTGCCAAACTGGCGCTTGACCGCGGCCTTTCCGGCCCGATCATTGGACCCTCGTCCTATTTCTTTAAGACCCCGCCCAAACAATTCAAGGATGATCTCTGTCGCGAAAAGACTGAAGCTTTCATCAAAGGTGAGAGCAACGAGTAAATCCAATCGGCGGGGATCTCAGATCCCCGCCGATTTCTATCTCCTTTTCAGGTAGAATTCGGCCCATGATTTCTTATCGTACGTTTCTTAAGCGTTTTCTCTTGCCTTTTACCTTGTTGGCTGCAACCCTGGCTGCCTGTGCACCTGCCACGGCGTTGTCAATTACCCCCACTGCAACGCCGACCAATTCCCCGGTCCCGACCGGAACGATGACTGTAACGCCTACTCCCACCTTGACCCCCACACCACGCACCCCCCCGACCTTGCCCGTCCCATACCGGAACGACGACCTGACCCCCTATGGTTCGCCGCATACATATATTCCAGAATCCTGTCAGTACTTGCAAGACAAATGGTCTTCAGCGAACAGCGCCCCGGGGACGGTGGTGATGGCCATTATGTTCCACTCGATCACAGGTGGTACTGTGACCAGCCCCGATCAGATTTCTGAATATTATTTCCGCAACCTAATTAATACTCTTCATGATAAAGGCTTTCAGGCGATCACTACTACTCAACTGCTTGATTTCCTGGGAGCCAACACCAAAATTCCAGAACGGTCAGTCTTGCTTGTTGTAGATGATCGCAAGGCATCTGGGTATTATGATACTCTGTTCCGCGAATATTGGGATAAGTGGGGCTGGCCGGTGGTCAATGCCTGGATCAGCCTGGATGATTCAGTGACGGCGCAATATCTGCCGGGTAATATTCCTCTGGAAAATGAGGGCTGGGTGGACCACCAAGCTCACGGTTACATTCATAATATCCCGATCGGGCCGGATTCGTCTGAAGAATATATCCTTGGCGAATTGCAAAAACCGATTGATTTCTTCCAGGCGAATTTCCACAAGATACCGATCGCTGTCATCTGGCCGGGTGGGGGGTTCACGCCGCACGCTGCTGAGGTCGCCCGTCAATTAGGGTACCGGTTGGGGTTTACCATCAATCCGCGCGGGCCGGTGATGTTTAACTGGGTTCCATTGGGAGATACTCTCGATCCGGAGCGTCCCACCTGGATCCCGGAAGGCCCGGTTAACGACCCGTTGATGGTCCTGCCGCGCTATTGGGATACCGATGCCATCATCCACATTGGTGATGTGATCCAGGTCGGACAGGAAGCCGCAGCCTATGCTGAACAGAACAAAGCCACGGAATTGGAATATTACGATATTGTCTGCGCCCCGCAATTCGGGCCGATTCCATAGGGGCACAGCAACGCGATGCCCAACCATCTCAAAGATATATCCTGCATCTTCTGTAATATCATTTCTGGCGAAAGTCCTGCTCAGGTCCTCTACCGCGATGAACTGGTCACGGCTTTCCGTGATATTCGCCCCATCGCTCCCACGCACATCCTCATCGTTGCCAACCGCCATATTGGTTCGGTTAATGAGTTGGAAGCAGAGGATGAGCCCTTGGTGGGGCACATGCTGCTGGTGGCGAAACGACTCGCCGCGCAGGAAGGGATTTCCGCCTCCGGGTACCGGCTGATCGTCAACACCGGTGCAAATGCTGGACAGACGGTTCTTCATCTTCACCTGCATCTGATCGGCGGCAGGCTGGCGCGCTTTGCAATTCAATAAAACGGCGGGCTGTGCGCACACAGCCCGCCGAATGGTTCGCTTTCACCGGCTTACTTTTTTCTCAGCAAACTCCAGACATAAACTGCCATCCCGACCCCGGCCAGCAGAAATACCGCCCCCACTATACCCAGCAGGGGTGAGCGTTTATTCTGGGAGGGATTGGCTTCCGTCACCGTCTTGGGCTGCGCTCCGTAGGCAATATAAACGCTATCCCCGGGGGTAACGTCCACATTGGAGGTCAGGTTGATCGTGGGATTGTATCCATCCGGCGCCGCCGCGCTGACGTTGTATTTTCCCATTGGTACGTTCGTGAAGCACATGCCTTGATAGGCGGTCGCGTCCGGATTGATGGCGGTCGTAAGGGTTTGAGAGAAAAGCCCATCCAGGCTGGTGAGACTGAGCGCAGCGCTGGCAATGGCAACCTCGGTTGTCTGGCGCAGACCGTCACCATTGGCATCATTGTAGACCAGCACACACACATCAGCGCTGCCGCCTGCACTCGGTGTGACTGTCGGCAGGGTGGCTGTCGGGATTTGGGAGGGCCCGGGGGTTGGCGAGGCAGCCGATGGTCCGCCAACACCGATCATCAACTTCTGTCCTTCGCGTAAAGAGCAATTCGCGTCCAACTGGTTGGTCGCCCGCAGATAGTCCACCGATACCCCGTAGATTAACGAGATTTGGTCACAGTTATCCCCGGCTTTGACAATATAGATGATCCGTCCGTCCGGACCCGGGGTCGGCGAGGGGTAAGCGACCTGCGGCTCGCCGGCAGCAGCTTGCGCACCTGAGGAAACCCAAGCCAATCCGAGGAGTATTAAGAAAACGCTGACGAGCAGAAGAGCTTTGATCTTCATAAAATCACCTGTAAAGATTATACTCCATCGCCTATGCCCTTGATATAATAGGCTCTGCAGGGGAGTGGCAATTATTGTGCTTGACCAGGAGGTCACCACCGAAAGCATAGAAAATTGCTTTTACTCTTGCTCTGTGATCCCGGTGGTGAGGCTTATTAGCCTGCTTTCTTTTTATGAAAAGGAGAAAACATGCCGTTGCAAGTGATCGTGGGTGCACAATGGGGGGATGAAGGCAAAGGCCGCATCGTGGACTGGTTTGCCGCCCAGGCCGATTTCTCCGCCCGCTTTAACGGCGGCGATAATGCTGGCCACACCGTCACGGTGGGAGACCGAATCTTTAAACTACATCTCGTACCATCTGGGATCATTCACCCGCGTATCGTTGCCATACTGGGCAATGGCATGGTGGTCAACCCGGGCACGCTTTTTGAAGAAATGGATATGCTCCGCCAGGCTGGGATTTCTGTCTCACCAGAGCGGCTGCGCATTTCCTACGCCGCCCACCTTATCACACCTGCTCACCAGGCGCTTGATAAGGCTCTCGAGGCCCAGCGTGGCAAGGGTAACATTGGTACCACCGGGCGTGGTATTGGCCCGGCGTATACCGATAAAGCCACCCGCCGCGGCCTGCGCCTTGCTGACATGCTCGCTCCTGATTTTTGTGAGCGGGTCGGTGACCATGTGGCCGAGGCCAACCGCACCTTGAACATGCTTGGCGCATCCGGTCTGGACCCGGCAACGGTCTGCGAACAATTCCGCCAGGCCGCCATCCGCCTGAAGCCTTATATCGCCGACACAACCCTGGAACTTCACGCCGCCTTGCAAGCCGGGAAGACCGTCCTGGCAGAGGGGGCCCAAGGCACCCTGCTCGACATTGACTTTGGCACCTATCCTTTTGTGACATCCTCCAATACCACGGCCCCCGGCGCATTGACTGGCCTCGGCCTGGGGCTGGATGTGGCGCGCCAGGCCCGCGTGGTCGGCGTGGTCAAGGCCTTCCAGACCCGTGTCGGTTCCGGGCCATTCCCCACCGAAGTTTTTGACGACCTGGCTCTGCGCCTGCGTGGTACCGGTGAAAATCCCTGGGATGAATATGGCACCACCACCGGCCGCCCGCGGCGTGTCGGCTGGCTGGACGGGGTTCTATTGAAATATGCGATCCGCATCAACGGCATGAGTGAACTGGCTGTCACCAAGCTCGACATACTGAGCGGGTTCGATAGTCTTCAGCTCTGCACCGCTTACCGCCGGGACGGGAAGTTGTTCACCGACCTGCCCTTTGGGCCGGCAGACTTGGGCCGTTATGAGCCGGTCTATGAGAAACTGCCTGGCTGGCTTGAAGATGTCTCAGCCGTGGACACATGGGCAAGCCTACCGCCCGCGGCGCAAGCCTATCTTGACCGGCTGGCAGACCTGGCTGGCGTCCCGGTGCGGCTGGTCAGCGTGGGGCCGGAGCGTGAACAGGTTGTCAGTCATCAATAAGAAATACGAGACCGCCAAAAGGCGGTCTCGTATTTCTTATTCGATCGTTCTGGTGCTCGCTTTCTGGTAGCGTTTCTTGATCTCTGGCAGAAAGTAATTATTGAAAAATTGATCCTCATCGTAATCCGGTTTCCAGTCCCAGTCCTTGCGAGCCAGTGCATCGTCCACATCCTCCGGCCAGGAATCAACAATGCCCTGGCGGCGAGGGTTTGGTTCAAAAGTGATCTGCGCGCCGGGGAAGGCACTCAGCGCCCGTTGGCGGAACTCGCCGGCTGTCAGGCTGAACGCTGCAATGTTATAAACCTGGCTGCTTAGGCACTCACGCGGTGCATCCATCAGCATTAATAGGGACTTGATCGCATCCGGCATGGCCATGAACGAGATGCGTGTGTCGGCATCCACGAAGCAGGCATAGGGTTTACCAGCCGCCGCTGCATGCAGCATCTCGGGTCCGTAATCGCTCGTCCCGCCGCTGGGCACGGTGAAGGCGCTCACCAGCCCGGGGAAGCGGATGGCGCGAAAGTCGAGCATCGTGGGCGGGTTCGGGTCCAGGTGGCGCTGGCCGCAGAAGCAGCTGTAATACACGCCCAGTTTTTCGCAATATAGTTTGTTGCAACCATACATGGTGTGCGGGGTGTTCCACTCGCCTGCTTTCACGTTCCCAGCGGCGTGCTTGGCAGCCCGGTCCGGGAAGCCGTAGACAGCGATTGAACTGGGGAAAAGGAACTTGACCGACTTCTTGAGCTTTTCCGACTTGTAGGCCGCCAACAACAGCAGTTGCATCGTCCCTTCCACATTAATGCGGTGGGCCTCCTCGGTTGCCACTTCTGCTTTTGAAGATAGCGAAGCCGCCAGGTGGAAGATAATGTCAAAATCGTAATCGTATAAGATCTTGATCCGGTTGACCAGGTCTCCCTGGATGTGCTCCACCGGAAGCGAATTGATCGTTTCGGGTAGGGGTGCCAGGTCGGCGGTGACAATGCGGAAACCCCTCTTCGTCAGGCTTTGGACAAGCGCCTGGCCGATCTCGCCGCACGCGCCGGTCACCAGGACGGATCTTTCGCTCATGGATTTCTCCTTTCGTACCTGTGATATACCAGGGAACTAAGCACTGTGTTAGCTTATCTTGTTGCTGAAGGTCGTTGCATCTTGACCGTTCCAAGTTTACGCATTTATGCAAAAAGCAGTAGAATGAGAATACAGGTTTTTGGCAACACTAACTGATTGTACAACAGCTCGCGTAAAAATTCTTCCGAACTTTAGCCGATGAAACTCACGATTTTTTACCGGGGCGCACTCCTGCTCGTTTTTCTCACCGCCTGCAGCGGTCTTTTTCCCGTGCCAATATCATCCCCGGTTGGAACTCCAACTCCCACACCCGTCTCCACAGCTGTGACACCCACAACCACCATCGTCTGGTTCCCGCCTACTAATACGCCGCCCCCTTTTCCGACCCAGACCATCCTCTCAACTCCGGACCAACGCCCGGGTCTGGGGGATTTGCTCTTCACCGATTCTTTCGACCAGCCTGACCTGTGGAACACTTCTGTGGCTTCCTCGGTCAGCGCCACCGTTGCCCGCAACCGCCTGCTTCTCTCCATCTCCAGTCAGGGACCGGTTTCCATTCTCAGCCTGCGCAGCCAGCCTTCACTGGGAGATTTCTACGCTGAAGTGGCCGTACAGCTCAGCCTGTGCGGGGAGAAAGACCAATTCGGGATGATCTTTCGTGACGCTCCAGGAGACAATTATTACCGCTTCGTGGTCAGTTGTGACGGCCAGGTGCGTCTTGAACGCAGCCTATCCGGTTCACGTGCGCCCATGCTCGATTGGCTGCCCAGTGGCGACGCTCCCATCGCTGCCCCCGTGGATGTTAAACTCGGCGTCTGGGTTGTAGGCGGAGAAATGCGCTTTTTTCTGAACGACCACTACCAGTTCTCCGCCCATGACCCGGTCCTGCACACCGGCACACTTGGCTTTTTTGTCTATGCCAGCGGGGATACGCCTATTACCGCCTCTTTTTCAAATCTGGCTGTTTATTCCGTTTCCTATGCTTCGCCTACCCCCTCGCCCATTCCCTCCCGCACCCCTACCCCCTGATTACCAATCTCCTGATGAAAAACAAACTCAACGACCTCGATCCAAAGACTTGGCTCAAGTTTCAGAAATCCTGGTTCATCCACAACCCTCCACCGCGCAAGAAAGGCGTGCTGGTCCATCCGGCCAAGTTCCCGGAGACGATGGCCCAGGAATTCATTGAATTCTTTACCCGGCGCGGCGGAACGGTTCTGGACCCGATGGCTGGCACCGGCTCGACGCTTGTTGCTGCCCTGCGGTCGGGACGCAATTCCTATGGCATCGAGTTGAATCCCAAGTATGCCGACATTGCCCGCCAGATCATTGCCGATGAACGGCTTGCCATGGGGACAGGCATCGAAAGTCTAACCTCGAATGTCACCACCGGCGATGCTCTTCTCGCCAACGACTATCAACTCCCGACGATTGACTATGTTTTGACGTCGCCTCCCTACTGGGATATGCTGCACGCCAGAGGTGCAGACACGCAGAAAAAACGCCGCACTTCCGCCGAACTGGATGTTTTTTATTCCGATGATCCGAACGACGTGGGCAATTTGCACGATTACGAGGAGTTCCTGGCAAAGCTGGTTGCCATCTATGCCAGGCTGAAGCCGCTCTTGCGTGAGAAAGCCTATCTGACCATCATCGTCAAGAATGTGAAGAAAGGTGGCAGGATCTACCCCCTGGCCTGGGATCTGGGCCGCGAGCTCGGCAAGGTCTATACCCTCAAAGACGAAAAGCTCTGGCTGCAGGATAACCAGCGCCTGGCACCCTACGGGCTGGGTTCCGCCTGGGTGAGCAATACCTTCCACCATTATTGTTTACAGTTCCGTAACCAGTAAGGGCACGATAGTTCGTGCTTATGCTCATCTTGTAACGATGATTACCTGCTCTGACATCCTCAAGCTCCCCTGCACCCCTGATTTGACCGAGGGCGGCATCACCTATGCCTGCCGTTCTCTGGGAACAACTTCTGAGCGCATGGACGCCTCCCCGCTGGAGAGCCTGCGGTGCATGGTTGCGCGGACGGCGGTGGAACTGGCTTTCAGGCGCTACCTTACGGAGCAAGCCATCCCGTTCAACGTGCTGAGTGCGGTGCCATTCACTCATCCCGCCCGCTACGAGGTGTCGCTTGGCGGTCATCGCTGTGAGTTGAAAAGTTACCTCATCAATCGCCGACCGCAGATCACCCAACTCCGTCACGACCCGGAGCTCGTGCTCCAGGCTCCTGCACTTGTCCCCCTTGACCAGTTCTCTGCCGAGGGGCATAGGCCGGATGATCTGTATATCTTTGCATTCCTGCTGGGGATGGTCGCCGCCTCACAGGCAGACATGTTAAAAGCCGCCGCGGCCGGTCAACCTGCTTATCTCATCCATCCTCTGCCTGATACCTGGGCCCGTCCGGTGGACTGGCTTCCGCTCGAAAAACTGGTCCTTAAAAGCGAATGCGAGGCGCCCATCACTGTTGAGATCGGCGGACAGAACGCTGAAAGGGAATTCGTTACCGCCGTGTTGGAGCTCCCGCCGAAAATACGAGTTTGCGTGGATCAATGTTTCCACACTTTGGCTTACATCCATGCTGCCCGCCGGCCCGAGGCCCGCCTTGGCCTGCACAGCCCGACCCGTGGCGAAGCCTATCTCCTCCAATCGCTCGACTGGGGCAATCTCTGGGTCTACGGGATGGATATTTTGCTCACCGGCTGGCTCACCCACGAAGACTACCGGCGCAAGGCAAAAGTACTGAATACCGGGATGCATACCTTCCAATTTGACCGCACAGGCGTAAAAAACCTGCTTGTCCCCATGAACGAGTTGAATCCGCTTGCACCGCTTTTGAAAAAAGTGAAGGCCTGGGAGCTGGAGAAAAAAAGCTTGGCTTGAACCTGCTGTGCCAGGGTCTTTGCGGGTGCACGCCTTGTTGTGCTGGGGTTTCGCGAAGCCCCCCCGAATGGGTGCCAGATCCCGACGCCTTGCTGACCGCATACCCAAATAAGGAATCAAACGTTGGCGCAAAAACCCGTTTGACGCAATTATCTGCCTGTGGTATCATCTCGAAACAATCAAATAGCCCCAAACGGCACTCTTATCCAGAGAGGTGGAGGGACCGGCCCTGTGAAACCTCGACAACCACCGCACAAGCGGATGGTGCCAATTCCGACAGAAGTTCTGGGAGATGAGAGGGCAGCCGAGCGCCCCGCGCAATTGCCCTTTCGTTCCGAAGGGGCAATTTCATTTTTACAGGAGACTCACAATCCATGACCACTACTTTTATGTCCTCCCCCAAACTGCTCTTCACTTCCGAATCGGTCACAGAAGGCCACCCCGATAAACTGTGCGACCAGATCGCAGATTCCGTCCTGGACGCCTGTTTTGAGCAGGATCCCATGAGCCGTGTGGCCTGCGAAGTGGCCACCAAGACCGGCTTCGTCATGCTGCTGGGCGAGATTACCACCCACGCCTTCGTCAACTTCGATGACCTGGTTCGCAAGGTCGTCAAGGATATCGGCTATGACAGCAGCGACAAGGGCTTCGACGGCAACACCTGCGGCGTCCTTTCCGCCATTTCCAGCCAGAGCCCGGATATTGACATGGGTGTCAGCCAATCTCTCGAAGCCAAGGACGGCGACCGGGATCAGATCGACCTGATCGGTGCCGGCGATCAGGGCATGATGTTTGGCTATGCCTGCAACGAGACTGCCCAACTGATGCCTATGCCCATCTACCTGGCCCACAAGCTCACCCGCAAGCTGGCCGAGGTACGCAAAGCCGGTACCCTGCCCTGGCTCCGCCCGGATGGAAAATCCCAGGTCACGATCGAGTATGCCTACGGCAAGCCCAAGCGCATCGATACCGTGCTGGTCTCCACCCAGCATTCCCCGGAAGTCTCGCATGCCGATATCGAAGAAGGCCTCATGGAACACGTCATCATGCCGTCCATGCCGGAAGAGATGGTGGACAAGAACCTGAAGATCTATGCCAACCCCACCGGGCGTTTTGTTATCGGGGGTCCCATGGGCGATGCTGGCGTCACTGGGCGCAAGATTATCGTCGACACTTACGGTGGCATGGGCCGTCACGGCGGTGGCGCCTTCTCTGGAAAGGATCCCACCAAGGTGGACCGCTCAGCGGCCTACGCCGCCCGCTGGGCGGCCAAGAACGTGGTCGCGGCGGGACTGGCCGACCGGATCGAGATCCAGGTGGCCTATGCCATCGGTGTGGCGCACCCGCTCTCGGTCAACGTTGAAACCTTCGGGACCGGGAAAATTGCCGACGAAAAGATCAGTAAACTCATCCTCGAGCACTTCGACCTGCGCCCCGGTGCCATCATCCGCGACCTGGATTTGCGCCGTCCTATTTACCGCAAGACGGCCTCCTACGGTCACTTCGGTCGCGACGATGTCCAGTTCCCCTGGGAAAACACGGACCGGGCTGCCGCTCTCAAGAAAGCCGCCGGATTGTAAAATACAAACTCCCGCATTTCAATTCTGCGGGAGTTTGCTTGTATTTTTATAGGTACTGGGCCTCAACGGACGACTTTTTATAGCCTTATTCTTTCTTTGCCCTCAACCAGCCTGTTATGACCCACGGCATCATCGCGAAGAATCCGATCAATGCCAGTTCACCCGCTTTTGAGATCAGCGAGACGATCACGATCCCCAGCGCCGTGACCAGGTAACTCAGCATTGCCAGCCGGTCGAACTTTGCTTCGCGAGGCTTGGATGGCTTGCCTGAGATCAGGAGGTACAGGGCGAAGGTGGTGAAGACAGTCAGCCACCAGCCCCAGAAATTTTGCAGGGGAATGCCGTGATAGGCGCCATTAACGTCCCACAACCAGTGCCCCCTTGCCACCATGATCGGGTCCATCACCAGGTCCCAGGTGGTCATCGCCAGTCCGCCCAGGGCGGCCACAGATAGGATACGTTGCCAGCGCTTCCAATCAGCCGGGATGAGCCAATCGGCAATGACAAATGAGGGGTAGCTCATCATGAACCAGGCGACCGGGATGAGATAGGGAACCAGGCCGAGGAACAGCGGGCCGAGCTTGTTGGTGTAATGATACGGGCCATAGACAAGCCCGGTTGCCACGCCGACGCTCTCGAACAGCAGGCTGATGCCGAACACCAGTGCCAGCAGACGCAAGGCGCGTCCCCAGTCTTCGCGTTGACCGGCATGCAGCGAGGCAAAGGTGAAGCCGACCAGGGTGGTCACGGGTGTGAGAAAGTTGGGGGGAGAAATGCCCACGGCGATGCTGACAATGGGATAGATGCTCAGAAGGACATACAGGGCCAGCAGGGCTAGAGTAGTGCGGCGCAGGGTTATGGCAAATTTCTCCTCAGTATTAATTTTACTCCACGATTACAGCGCTGGCAGTTCCAGTGCCAGCTTCAGCTTCAGTTTTCTCAAGCTGACAGGATCAGGCGGTGGGGATTATTAGGCGTTCACAGGGTAAGGTGAAAATGGCAGAGGCTTATGAGAACGCCATCTTTGCCTAGGCCTGGACAAAGGGGTCCGGAACGCCGCAGACGGTTGGGGGTTCAGACTCATGGAGAGGATTTCATGATAGGAAGCTGTGTAAATAACTGAACCATGGCTCTGAATATTTTGAGTCTTTTGATACAGGGAAGTTGATCGATTGATTCAAGAAGCAGTATTTCCAGATAAATTGGTTGGGTGTATACTCTTTCAAGAAAATTCCAAAGGAGGTCTCTGTTATGAAACGAGCAGTCAGTATCAGTATCGGCTCCTCCAAGCGCGACAAGGCGGTTATCGTCAAGTTACTGGGCGAGGATGTCAGCATCGAGCGCATCGGCACCGATGGGGATATGGAAGTCGCCGCCCTCAAATATAAGGAGCTCGACGGGAAAGTGGAAGCCTTCGGTGTCGGCGGTGCTGACCTGGGCCTGATGGTGGATGATAAATGGTACCGGCTCTATTCTGTTGAGAAAATGGTGCGTTTTATCAAGCAGACCCCCGTTGTGGATGGCACTGGTTTGAAGACTTCATTGGAGACCAAGGCCGCACCTTTTGTGGAAGCTAAACTTGGCGATTACATCCTGAAAAATGGCGGCAAGAAAGCCTTTGTCATGACCGGCGCTGATCGCTGGGGCCTTGCGCACGGATTTGTCCAGGCAGGCTACGAGTGCACCTTCGGAGATTTCATGTTCTCGCTGGGCATTCCCATCGCCATCCACACCGAGAAGCAGCTCAAGTTTTTGGCGGCGATCATGATGCCCCTGGCAGGACGATTGCCGTTTGCATGGGTCTATCCGACCGGTGAGAAACAGGAAGAGCGCAAGCCGAAGTATCCCCAGTGGTTCGAGTGGGGTACGGTCATCGCTGGCGATTGCCATTATATCAAGCGCTATATGCCGGATAATATGAAGGGCAAGGTGGTTGTGACCAACACCACCACGCCGCAGGATGTGGAATTGTTCCGCAAATGCGGGGTGAAATTCCTGGTCACCACAACGCCGGTGCTGGATGGTCGTTCGTTCGGAACGAATATGATGGAAGCCGCCCTCATCGCCATCTCGGGCAAGGGCCGGGCCCTTACCCACGCCGAATACGAGGAAATGCTGACGAAACTCGGTTTCGAGCCGTCTTTGCAGGAATTGAATTGAGCGAAGTCCTCTTCGGGGATGATATCTCCGAAGTGGGTGATAGGACCGCGGAGACCCAGGGTTTTTCTCTTTTAGGAGAAAGGAACTCTTTGGACTCTGGGTTGAGGAAGAAAAAGGAGAATTTATGGATGCGATCGTGACTGCGGGTGGGGTTCCGCTCCCGGAAGAGCCATTGTACGATGCCACTCAAGGTAGTCCCAAGGCATTGGTGGACGTGGCTGGCAAGCCGATGGTCCAGTGGGTGCTCGACGCCCTGACCGAATCCAAGAGCGTAGACAACGTGATCATCGTTGGCTTGACCGAAAAGAGCGGCTTGAAGTGTGGAAAGAAGATGTATTTCGTCTCCAACCAGGGCAAGATGGTGCAAAACCTGCAAGCCGGCGCCCAAAAGGTGCTGGAGATTAATAAGGACGCCGAATTTGTGCTGATCATCTCATCTGACATCCCGGCTATCACCAGCGAGATGGTGGACTGGGTGGCGGCAACTATGCTCAAGGAGCAGGTGGATGTGATTTATAACATCATCCAGCGCGATGTCATGGAGAAACGCTTCCCCGGCTCGAAACGGACCTGGACAAAGCTCAAGGATATGGAGATCTGTGGCGGCGACATGAATGCCGGGCGCCTCAAATTGATCATCGATGATGAAACGGAAATGTGGGAGAAGATCACCAATTCACGCAAGAGTCCGCTCAAACAGGCTGCTCTGATCGGTTTCAGTACGGCTTTTCAGCTCCTGACCGGAGGGTTGACCCTCGCAAAGGCCGAAACGAACATCATGGACCGCCTGAATATTTCAGGCAAAGCCATAGTCTGCCCGTATGCCGAAGTGGGTATGGATGTGGATAAGCCGCACCAGCTCGAGATCATGCGCGCGGACTTGAAGAAGCGCCTCAAGAAAGCTGAAAAGGGATCGATAGATTCGAAGAAAAAAACTGCCAATAAGAAACCCGCTGGAAAGGTCGAAAAGGTTTCTCCAGCGAAGAAAAATGTCTCTTCCGGAAAGACAACCAATAAGTGACCTGGAATCGTTTTCTGGAACTGGACGCTCGCCTGTCCGCACGCATGCGGGTGGCCGGGCGTCCGGGTCTATTACGGACCGTCGCGGTTGTCCTGGCCCACTCGGGCGATTCATGGTTCTGGTGGCCCGGCCTGGGCCTGCTCTGGTGGCTGGGCAACTCCTTCTGGCGTCCGTGGGCGCTGGCAGTACTCCTGTCCATTATTGCCCTGGCGGTCGTGGTTCTGGTGATCAAGTTCACCATCCGCCGCCGCAGGCCGGAGGGGGATTGGGGCGGTTTATACCGGAAAACCGACCCACACTCCTTCCCATCCGGACATGCCGCCCGGGTGGTGCTTATTGCCGTTCTTGCCCTCGGATTGGGTCCGGGGTGGCTGGCACTGGTCGTCTGTATCTGGGCGCCGCTGGTTGCATTGGCCCGTGTTGCGATGGGCGTTCATTATTTGTCTGATATTGTGGCTGGTTTCGTTTTGGGGGCATTGGCAGGCATTGTCGCTTTGCAAATATTCGCTCATTGATCATGTAGGTCATAAAAAACCAGCGGGATCTTTTCCTGCCGGTATGTACTTCTCTAGTGAGCTGCCTTCATGGCGGCCTTAAAGTTTTCCAACGTCTCCACCGGTGTCGGATCAACGCCGTAAGCCATCGCCAGGAAATACGCCGTGTAATCCCCAAAGTGCAGGGTCGTCCAGATGTGGGTCAGCGCCGACTCTCCTTGGGCTATGAAAACGTCCGTGTTCAGACCCTCTTTAATGAACCCCTGTCGGGTCAGCCTGGTACGCAGGGCGTTGCGCGGATGGTCCGACGGAGCGCCCAGGAACACTGTCATTGTGTGCGCAAGGATGTCTGCCGGGTTGAGCAGCCCGGCCAGCGCGTTGTGGTCCGCTTCGGGCAGCGCCTCGAACCCTGCCCCTGCCTTGGCGATCTCGTTGACCTGTCCCTTCCAGCGCCGCGCCACCGGGGCCAGCCAGCCAGAACCGTAGACGTTCACCCAGCGCCCCACAAGTTGCCCTGCCAGCCGCTTGGCCGGGTTCTTCGCCACCGGTACCTCGGCCCGTAGGGTTTCCTGCTGCTTTTTCATCGCTGCCACCGTAGTAACGACCTTAGCTGTTTCTTTTTCGGGCGCGTCCACCAGTCCCATACGGGTAAAAAACGCCAACAGCAGCCCGAACGAAAAACCGACCGCAGCCCGCGGCTGACCCTTGTGCTCGAACTTCCACAAGGGCATGCCGTTCGCCAGGGCGCGTTTCTCGAGTTCGCCGCCGGTGCAGATGGCCAGGATGCGGCATCCGCTTTTAAGAGCCGTGTTGAAGGCCTCCAGTGTCTCCTCGGTGTTCCCGGAGTGCGAACTGGCGATCACGAGTGTTTCCGGTCCATGCACCCAGGCAGGCAGGCCATAGTCGCGCTGCACGATAACGGGCACCCGGCATGTGGGGGCGATATAGGCTGCCAGCAGGTCCGCGCCGATGGCCGACCCACCCATGCCGGAGATGATCACCTGGCGGATGCCCGGGTTTTCGGGCAGCGCCTGGGTCTGTCCCAGGTTCCAAGCTTTTTCCAGTTGTGCCGGTAGGCTGTCGATCTCGCCGAGCATATTCTGGGTGTCAAGTTTTTTGAAAGCAGAAAAGTCGTCCAGGTTCATTTTTCTTTGGTTCCCATGATGGTTGAATAGATTTCTTTGCGGTTCCAGCCAGATTCATCTGCCACCCGCTTCGCCAGCACGGACGGAGGCTCGCTGAACTTTAAGCCGAGCTTGACCGCGATCAGCACCTTTTCTTCCGTCCACTTTTGTTTGTCACTTTTTATCTTGCCTGCCACCACCAGAGTGAACTCACCGCGCGGTTCGTTCGCGCTGAAATACGCGCTTGCCCCGGCAATGCTCCCCCGCCAGATCTGCTCGTGGATCTTGGTCAGTTCACGCGCAACCGCCATTTGCCGGTCCCCCAGGCAAAATTCAAGGTCTTTCAAAGCAGCCAGCAGGCGGTGCGGAGACTCGAGAAAAATAAGCGTGAAGGGCAGATTGGCTATTTGACCTGCCAGCCCTTGGCGCTCGGAGGATTTCCGCGGCAGGTAGCCGAGGTACAGGAACGCGTCGGTGGGCAGGCCCGAAGCGGCCAGAGCCGCCAGCGGTGCGGATGGTCCCGGGATGGGGCAGACGTCGTGTCCCGCTGCCAGCGCAGCCCGTACCAGTTCATAGCCCGGATCGTTGATGGCCGGGGTCCCGGCATCCGATACCAGCGCCACATCTCCCTCCGCCAATGCGGAGAGAATCGCCTCGAGCTTGGTGACCTTATTGTGTTCAAAGTAGCTTGTCAGGGGCGTGTGCAGGTCGAAGTGCGTGAGCAGTTTGCGGGTCACGCGCGTATCCTCGGCGGCGATGAGGCGCACTTCGCCGAGTGTTCGCACGGCGCGCGGACTCATGTCTTCCAGGTTGCCGATTGGGGTGGCGACGAGATACAGCGTGCCCATGCTTTTATTTTATCATTTCTGCTTGGCCTGCGGGTGCTATAATCCCGATTATTATGAGTTGCCGGATCACCTTCCATGTTCTTGCCCTCCATCGCATGCAAGAGCGGGTTGATTTGTTGAATTCCGTAAAAACCAGGGATGAGCAATGACCAAGACATGCATGCTTCTGCTCGGATTGTTGATCATCACCGCCTGCAATTCTACGAGCACACAGGTATTCCCATCCCCTGTTCCTTCAGCCACTCCAAAACCCACTGTGGAAAAGAGTCTGCCTGCACCCGTGTCTCCCGGCCAGGCGGTGGTTTATGGAGATCTCCAGGTGGTGATGAGCCAGGCTGAGATCACTACGAGCTATCTGACCGAATATGGTTCCGCGAGGGTGCCTTCTGCGGGTCAGAAATTCCTCTGGATCCAAATAGGTCTTAAGGATACCGGTCAGGCTCCGCAAGACTTGCCTGCCCCTGAACACTTTAGCGTTCTCAACGGCGCGACCGAATTCAAACCTATTTACGGGCACCGCCAGGATCATCCGGATTATATGGCCTTGACGACAGGCGTAGTAGCAGGGCAGACGGTGGATGCCTGGTTGCGTTTTGACATTCCCTCCGCCTTGGAATTAAAGAATCTGGCTTTTGCATTTTTGCCTGAAAGTTCGCAGGTAAGTGTTGGTTTTTCGCCCAGTAACTACCCAGCCGGCGATCACCCGATCTACTTATGGACCTGCACTCCATGAAGCGGAGATGAAAATAAAAATCGTCAAATTACTTCCAATTGGGATTGTACCGGTAATCCTTATGAGCTACGGTTGGTACCTCGGTCAGCTCCATCAATCCGGCTACGACATCGCCGGGATATTCCTGTTCATGACCGGATTGGTTGGGCTGTTACTGGCTGTTATCTTCTACTTGCTCACCAGAAAATATGAGTGGCATGGGAAATGGTGCTTGAACGCCTTGCTCGGGCTGGCAGGCTGCGGGATCGTTTTTGCGCTAATTCTGATATATACCCGCTTGCACGAATAGTGTGTATTAACTTTCGTGCAATAAGACTTTTTAAGAACGAAAATTGGGTAATTTGTTCACTCAAAGTTAAACTATGACCAAATGAGTCAACATCCCCCAATTTTCAAAAGGAAATTCGGGGGATGTTTCTTAAAATGGTTAGTCTTAAACCTTTTCCCCTCTGAACTGCGTTTCGTATAACTGGCTGTATACGCCTTCCATTTTCAGCAATTGCTCGTGGGTGCCGCGCTCGACGATCCTGCCGCGATCCATTACCAGGATCATGTCCGCCGCCAGGATCGTGGACAGGCGGTGGGCGATGACGATGCTCGTCCGGCCTGCCATGACGCGCTTCAAGGCGTCCTGGATCAGGGATTCGGATTCGCTGTCCAGAGAACTTGTGGCTTCGTCGAGTACCAGGATCTTAGGGTCTTTCAGGATCACGCGCGCCAGGGCAATGCGCTGTTTCTCTCCACCGCTCAGGCGGTAGCCGCGCTCGCCCACGATCGTGTTATAGCGTTCGGGCAGGTCCACGATGAACTGGTGGATGTTGGCTGCTTTCGCCGCCCCTTCGATCTCCGCCTGCGTTGCGTCCATCTTCGCATACGTCAGGTTGGTGCGGATGGTGTCGTGGAAGAGATAGGTCTCCTGCGTCACCATTCCGATCGCGGACGAAAGGGAATCGAGCGTCAAGTTACGCAAATCCTGCCCGTCGATGCGGATCACGCCATCCGACGGATCGTACAAGCGCGGGATCAGATAAGTGATCGTTGTCTTCCCCGCCCCTGAAGGACCCACCAGCGCCACCAGCTGCCCGGCGTTGGCCTTGAAGGAAATCCCTTCCAGGGCCGCATCCCGTGCCTGGGATGTCCCGTCAGATTCTTCGTCGCCAGAGGACAGTTCGTCATCCTTCTTCTTCCCGTCCCCTTTTCCCGCCAGGGACAGCACCGCTCCCACGTCTTCCATGCGCCCGTAGCGCTTGACACCTTTGAGCAGTTTTGATTCGTCGATGCTGTAGTTGAAATTGACATTGTCAAATTCGAGGTCGCCTTTTACATTTTGCAGGACGACGGCGTTTTCTTTTTCGGGGATGTCGTGCGGCAGGTCGATGACCTCGAAGACGCGCTCAAAGCTGACCATCGATGTGGAGAAATCCACCGGTGCGGAGGCCAGTCCCTGCAGGGTGCCATAAAGCTGCCCAAGATACGCGCCAAAGGCCACGATCGTGCCGATGGTGAAGGTGCCTTGAATGACGTACCAGCCGCCCAGGCCGTAGACCAGGGCTGTGCCCACCGCGCTGACCAGGCCGAGGATCATAAAAAAGGTCGAGCCGATCACTGCCCTGCGCACGCCGATGTCGCGCACGTTCCCGGCGCGTTCGCGGAAGCGCTCCGTTTCCTCGAGGGCGCGTCCGAACAATTTGATCAGCAGCGCCCCGCCGATGTTGAGTGTTTCGTTCATATGGGCATTCATTTCGGCATTCAGTTCCATCGACCGCCGGGCGATGTCACGCAGAACCTTGCCGAGCCTCTGTGCGGCGATGATGAACAACGGCATGATCAACACGCTGACGAGCGTCAGTCGCCATTCGAGCGAGAGCATCACGGCCAGCAGGGCGATCGCCTCGATGATGTTGGTGATGATGTTGACGATCGTATTGCTGATGGCATTCTGCGCTCCGACCACGTCGTTGTTGAGGCGGCTCATCAATTCGCCCACCCTGGTGTTGGTGAAGAAACGCAGCGACATGCGTTGCAGGCGTGCGAACAGTGCCACGCGCAGGTCAAAAGTCACGCCTTCGCCGACAGCAGCGTTCAACCGTCTTTGGATGACGGAGATCAGACCGTTGAGAATGGGCAGGAGCAACAGCGCCAGCGCCAAAAGGATCAGCTTGTTCAGGTCTTTTTGGGGAAGCACCTGGTCGATCATCGTGCGGAAGATGAGCGGCGAGACCAGGCTCACGCCTGTGCTCAGCAGGATCATCACCAGCATCCCCCCGATCAGGCCCAAGTACGGACGCGCGTACGAGAGCACGCGCCCCAATAATTCACGCGTTAACTTGGGCTTCTCGTCACCCGAACGCATATAAGCAAACCAGCCACCACCATGCATGCGAAATCTCCTGTTTTGACGTGTCAGACCTGGAAGAGAGTTAACCTGTTTCCGATAAGACTATAGACTATATAACTTATCCCCCTTTTGGTCAACCGGAAGAGTAAAGGAATTAATGAAAATCTATGATGAAAAATGCCCGGCACCTTGATTTGCCGGGCATTCGCTTTTCATGGGGAGTCCTCCATCACAGGCACAGGGGTCGCGTCCTGCCCCGTCTTTGGGCGGAAGAAGATCCACGTCAGGCCGATACCCAGGGCGTACAGGACCGCCGTGCTGACGAACAGCGGCGAGAACCCGTAGCGCTGCTGTACGATACCGGAGATATACGGTCCCACAGCCCAGCCCATGTTCCATGCCAGATTGCGGATGCTGTTGACCGTCCCGTGTTCGGACTCATGGCTCTGTTCCAGGGCGAAGGCATCGAAGAGCGGCGCCACCATATTCATCATTGCCCCGCGCACCAGGAACCCGATCACTGCCAACCAGGGCCAGGGCGAAAAACCGATCATCAGCAGGAATACCACGCTGACCCCCTGGCCGAACACCACCGTTCTCACTTTTCCGCCCAGGTTGCCCACTAGCCGCGGGCCGAGGATGCAGCCTATCCCGGTCAGCAGGGAACCGAGGCTGAACAGGATCCCCAGCGTCGCGTCGCTCATTTTGTATCTTTCAGCGAAAAAGACGTTGAAGTAGGGGACCAGAATGGCGGCGCCCAGACCGATCACCAGGTTGGGGATGGCCAGTTTCAAGGTCAGCGGGCGCACCAATGCTTGCCAGATCGATTGTTTGGGTTCCGTGGATACGATCTTCTCTTCAACTTTCACCGTTTTGGGCTCTTGGATGAAGGCGATCGGTATCAGCACGAGGAAACTGAGCACCACACAGAAGAGAAGCACAGCTTGATAAGACGCCGCGCTGGTCGTCAGGGAGAACCAGCTCTTGAACAGCCCCGGCAGGTAGCCCGCCAGGAAGTTGCCGGCTGTGCTGGCCAGTGGAAACATACCGAAACTGAGACTGAAGAGAACGTCGCGTGTCTTATCGTCCGACGTTTTCATCATGAACGGCGCCTGGCTGAGCACGTACAACTGGGAGGTTCCGCCAAGGATAAGCGCACATGCCAGGATGACCGTTTCCGAACGGCCCAGGATCATACCGATGATGGCAAAGTTTGCCAGGGCAAAGCCAGCCATCATAGCCCGTTTGCGGCCCATCCGGTCGGAGAGCAGTCCCATCGGCACACCCAGCAGGAGCGCAGATAGGGATGGGGCCGCGTTGACCAGGCCGAGGAAATCACGGCTGTAACCGGCGCTGATGATGTATAGGTTGAAGAACAGGTTCCACCCTGCGAAGAGCAGCCCGTCCAAGAAGAGTGCCAGCAGGAACAGCCGGGCCGGGCGGTTCAGGCTGCGGAACTGGGTTCCGATGGAGCGAAGGAATGTTTTCATTTTTTTATCTTGCTCGCCGTAGGCTTGGCCCGCGGCGGAATAATTAGCTCACGAACATCACCGAAGAAGCCTTCTTCGGGAAAAGCGTGTTCAACAGCACGCGTCTCTCATCGTCCTTGTACGTGCAGTCTGCATAGGCCTGTTCGAGTTCTTCGAAGGTCCGGTAGCCGAAGACCAGTTGCAGGAACGACAGGTCGGGGAAGGCCGCGTTGCCCTGGTCTTCATGGCATGGCATCCAGGGTTCGATCATCACCAGCTTGCCTTTGTCCAGCACCAACCGCAAGCCGGAACGGTAGAAGCTGACCTTGACCTCGCCGCTATAACCAACCAGGGCAGACTTGGCGATATGGCTTTCCAGCCTCGGGGCGATGACCCGCAGAAAGGCTGGCAGGTCGGGGACGCGCAGGTACCAGGCATACGGGTCACGGATGCGCGGCAGGCGCTCCCGGAAAATATCGTATACCGGATGGTCGCTCCCAAACCAGAAACTGAAAGTGCTGCGCTGCGTGGGTTTACCGTCCCGTTTCAAATAGGCCTCTCCCGTCTGCCACAGGTAACGCGCCACAACAGGTGAGACCTCCAGCCAGGAAACTCCCGGCTTGATTTCGTAATGGTTTACCGCCAGGCCGGTGTCCCAGGCATACCAAGGGTGGGTGAAATAACCGACCGGTTCATTCGCCCCGGTGCGTTCGATAATGCGTATTTCCAGCCGGTCCACGTTGTCCTTGCTCTGACCGCTCAGGTCATAGCGCCAGATGGCCTCATCCCGCACACAGCTTACCAGCTGCCGCTTGCCAGCATGCGCATAGACTTCCATCAGGAAGGGAATGTCTCCTTCGATGGCTGGTCGGATAACGAATGGTTCGCTCTCGCCCTCTTTCAATTTCGGGAGTTGGGCTTCATAACCGGTGCGCCCGCCGCCCAGTTCCATTCCCATTTCGTAGCCGAAAAGCCGGTAGTAATAAGGGATACCGGTGATCCCCTGGACAAGTTCGCCGCGTTCAGCGCTCCATTGATGGACTTCCTCGAACTGGGCTCTCACCAGCCCCCGGTTGCGGTATTCAGGCAGGGTGCCTACAAGTTCAGGGCGGCCGACCCCAAAGGGGATCCCCTCGTAGGCCCAGGTCTGGGAGATGAGGTTCATGGAGGAGACGATCTTCCCGCTGGCAGCCTCGACCACCAGGGTGCAGTCGTCGGCGTGGAAGGTGGGATGGGGTTGGGCCAGCAGATCGCGCGTCCAGGTTGCTACGCGCTCGTCCGGTTTGTCGAATCCGTCGTCGCTGTGGATGTGGGAATTGAATTCGGCCACGGCCTCCGCGTCGTCGGCGCAGGTGCGGCACAGGGTCAGCCCATCCCCCAGGTCTCTCAGGAGCGGGCGGTTATTCAGTTGGATTTTCATTGTCTATCCTGTCAGGTGACCTCTCCCCCCGACAGGTGGAGGATCACCGGTGATTACTAAGTAATTGCTTTAACTCTTCCAGCGCTCTTTCAGGCTGGGTGAATTGGATGGCGTTCATGCCGGTGGAGCGCGCCGCTTCCACATTGACCAGCACATCGTCCACGAAGACTGACTCTTCCGGCTTTGCGCCCATTTTTTCAAGCGCCAGGCGGTAGATGCGCGGGTCGGGCTTTCCCAGACCCACTTCGGCGGAGATGATCATCTCGTCGAAAACGTCGTCGAATTTCTCGCGGGTGATGAGCGCCCGCAACCCTGACCAGGCGTTGCTGATCAGACCCACCTTATGCTCCGGGCGCAGGCTTCGCAGCAGATCGAGCAGGGCGTTATCCAGCCGGTCGCCGGAAAAGAACTCGACGATGATCTGGTCGGCTTCTGCGCGGCTGACGCCCAGCGTTTTCGCCACCGTCTGCCAGTGGGCCTCCTCCGGGATTTCGCCGGTGGTCGCCCGCAGGCTGGACTCGCTCTCGAAAAAGATATTCTCCAGTTCGTGATAAGTCATCCCGAGGCGTTCGGCCTGACGCCTGCGCGGCCCTTGATCCTCGGTCCGCATGATTACGCCGCCAAAGTCAATAAAGATGTTCCGGACGCTCATTTCTTCTTAGTTCCGGCGGCTGGCTTTGTTGCAGGCTTCTTTGCTGCCTTCGGAGCTAGTTTGGCGGCTGTTTTTTTGGCGGGCTTTGCTATAGGCGCCTTGGGCTTGGGAGCGGGCATCTTTGCGGCTACCGTAGCCTTCCCGGATCCGTTCCCGGCGGCGCTTTTTTCGGCCGCTTCAGCCTGGTTCGTGTCTTTCTCCATCGTCTTGATCGCTTTTTTCCAATCCGGGAAGAAACGTTCCATGCGGGCCCGTTCGACCCGGTTGGCGCGCCGGCACTTTGGGCAGTGGGCATCGTAGAAGATTAGTTTATTCTCTTCCATGTGTTCCAGGGCAGCGAGCATATCCTCACGGCTGATGGCGAACATGGTCTGGCAGTATGTGCAGCGTAGTTGCATAATAAACTCCTTTGGTTGGAACAGGACGGTGATTAAATATGTGAATGCTCTATTTTACTCCATCGGCTTGCGATAATTGATCTGCTGTTTGACCTTGCGGTATCCGACGTCTTCGTAGAGGCGGAACGCCCCGGAGAGGTTCTCTGAATCCACGCTCAGGGCGGTCTCGGTCATGCCCATCTCCTTGAACATCTGCATGCTCTGCACGAGCAGCGCCCGCGCCAGTCCCAGTTTGCGCCATGGGCGGCGGGTGCAGATCCCTTCGGTATAACCGCGTTGGCGGTGGTATTCCGCATTCTCTTTCTCATCTACAAAGTTGTGCACCACACTTGCCATCTGGTCGCCGTCCCAGGCCACTTTCCATAGTTCGGGGTGGAATTCCGGGCTTTCCATTTCGGCCTTGTATCCTTCCTCACTCATATCAAAGGGTGCCCAGTGGTCGCGGAAGGCTTCGTTGGAGGCTTCGAAGATGGTTCGGAGTTGCTCCGGCTTCACCGGTCGGACTTCCAGCCCTGCTTGCAGCTGCGCGTCAGGGAAAGGTCCGCTCAGGTCGCGTAGCATGTAGGTCTCATACCGGGCAGGGCTGTAGCCGCGGCTTTCGAGCAGCGCCGTCAGCGCCTTTTCCGTCTCGAACACTTCCACCTGCAGGTACTTTAGCATTTCTTTCGGGGCTCCGGCGGCAATTTCCCGTGCCCGGCGCTCTCCGGCCTCCCACATCGCCGTCCCTATGCCCTTCCCGCGCCAGTCCGGGTGCAGGAAACCGAAGGGATGGTAAAGGCGGATGCCATCCAGGAGATCGTCCCACCACAGGCGCCCATAGGCGATCACCTGCCCGTTCACTTCGGCAAAGAGCATATCGGCCTGCGGGTCACAGTTTTCCAGGTGGCGGTAGGTGCGGGCAATATCGTCCACGTTGGTGCTGCGTTCCACACCGTCTGCTACTTTGCAGGCCGCGATGAGCGCCACCATATTCGGGTAATCCTCTTCGCCGCACATGCGGCGGAAGGTCAGCCCCGGGATGGATGGGCTGTTGGGGATGAAAATGTTTTCGTTCATGCTGCTCCTTTGTTTCCTTTCCTATTAAGAAAGGGCAGGGGTGATGGCAAAATAAAAAGACGGCCACGGGTTCGCCCATGGCCGTCTTGGGAAATAAAAAGGCCACGGGCAGGAGGCTCCGTGGCCATTAATACACTGCGTGTATCTATTCAGGCAACAGGCGCACTCCGCGTAGGTCGGTCTGACCGCTGGAATCAGCAGTCCGGACACGATTTACGATGATGGTATTAAGCTTGATCATGCAGTGCGCCTCCTTTCTTTTGGATTTTTTAGTACAAGTGAAGTTTATCACAAGGGTCGGAATCTGGTCAAGGAATTCTATTGGTCATTACGAGCAACTGCGCGCCGGGGAGTGCTGGTGAGCGATCTACGGGCAAATCCGGATAATGTTTTCTCTGAACCGATTTCGGTACCCTTTAAGCAGGTCACTGGTGGAAATGGTTGGTTTTCTGAATGTTAATTGATACCCAAAATCGACTTTTTCTTGACTTTTGACCCTCATTTGTGCTAGATTCAATCAACTTAAGTTTCATCTCAATAAGCAGGGGAACTTCCTCTATTTATTGAAAAATACTATCTTTGAGGTTGATCATGCATCGAGAACGTGTTTCAGAAAATGTCTACTGGTTCCAAAGCGAGATCTACGCCCAGGTCACCGCCGGGGTCGTGCTGGGGCCGCAGTGGGCCGTTGTCATCGACACCCTGGCCCTACCTGAAGAGACTCTGGCTATGCGCGACTATGTTGAACATGAGTTGGGGGTCCAGGTGCACTATATCATCAACACCCACTACCATGCTGACCACACCTGGGGTAACTGCTTCTTCCCCGGTGCCACTATCATCGCCCATGCCCTGTGCCGCGACCTGCTCATCGAGCGCGGTATCCCGGCGCTCGAGAACGCCCGCAAGCAGAACCAGACCTTCCGCCAGGTGAAGATTATCTTACCTCACCTGACCTTTAGCGAAGGCACCCTGAACCTGCGCGTTGGCAAGAAAAACCTGTCCATTATGACAGCTCCCGGCCACAGCTCCGATGGGATCGCTGTGCTGGTCGAAGAGGACCGTGTTTTGTTTGCCGGGGATTCCTTCATGCCACTACCCTATGTGGTGGATGGCGATGCCGAGGAGATCACCACCTCCATCAAAAAGATCGGGCGCATGGGGTTGGAGAACATCATCCAGGGCCATGGCGATATCATCCTGCGGGGTGAGATCGAAGCGGCGGTCAAGGAAAACCTGAACTACCTGACCAATATCCGCAAGGTGGCCAAGACGGCTGTCCGCCGCCGCGCTCCTCAGGATTTCCTGGATGAAAACAGCGTCGAGTCCAGCGGCAAGAGCCGTGTCTATCTGGGTGGCTTGGCCGAGGAACTCCACCGCCGCAATTTACGCTCCCTCTATCTCGAGGAAAAAGAAGCCAAGGATTCTGTCAAAGAAGAAAAAGAATAAGGAATGTTGAGCGGGATGGAATCCCCTTTACTCTGTTTTGACGGGAGGCTCTCCGCTTCACAAAAAGCACACTTATTTTGTACCGTTATCATAAATCGAGCCGCTGCACTTTTCATATGCGGCGGTTTATTTATCAATATTATTATTTATCAGGAAGCCTTCTAGAAGCAATTTTGCGATATTATCCCCACAGGGGACATCGGTCCTCGCGAAACATCCCGAAGGCGACGAAGGGGAAACTCCTTTTAGAGTTGGTCGCTTTTTTCCTCGGAACCCGATGCCTTCCTGCCGCGCTTTTCCCTCATCTGCTGCAGCCTCACTGGCAAACCGTGACGCCGTTCCGTCCCGTCCCGCAGCCGCCTAATGTTCGGGCGCAGCGCCCAGATCATCAGCAGCTCCACCAGGAAACCATAGATCATATACTCCCAGGGACCGAGACCGAGCGCTGCCCGCAACCCAAAAATAAGGATCGTCAGAATGCCCACGCTCAGGGTGGTCACGGACGCATACCCGATCCCATACCAGATCAGCAGGCTGAGCGGAATTAAGATGAAGGCCACCGGCGGCCATAGCCCGAAAGCCCCGCCTCCTGCCGCTGCCCCGCCTGCGCCCCCCCGCATCAGGATGCGCCTGCGCGGGCCGCGCTCGATCAAAAAGATGGAATGATTGTGCCCGATCACCGCTGCGATGGGTGCCAGCATATGGATCCATACGTTGGGCGTCACCGCCTTCGCCATCCAGACCGTCGCAGCGGCCTTGAGGATATCCAGCACCGCCGTCAGCACGCCCGCCCAGGGTCCGGCGGCGCGCATGGCATTCGTCCCGCCCGTCCTGCCGCTGGCAACCGTGCGAATGTCCTTTCCTGTCATGAATTTTACGACGATCAGGCCGAACGGGACGGATCCGACAATGTAGGCTGCCAGCAGGATGCCGACGTCAATCAGGACTTGCATAGCGATCTCCTCCGGAGCGAGTAAACTTAGGTAACATTAATAACACGCAAATAGGGGGAACGTCACTCAGATTCAAGCAACTCCAAGGAAATTTCGATCACTTTTCCTCCCTCGATCCGGAAGCCGCGCACCTGCCACTTGCCATCCACTCGGAACCAGATGATCTGTGCCACCGGGTACAGTGCTTCGGCGATATCGGTCGGCGAAGGACGATCGGGACCGTTCGGGTGTGAATGATAGATCCCCGCCAGCTCCAACCCGGCGGCTTCCATCCGCTGGAAAGCGCGCCACTGCGCCCGCGGCTCCATCCGGTAGCGTACCGCGCTTCTATCGGTATTGAAAATGCCCAGAGTGAATACCACCCGGCCGTTTTTTCCAGCCAGCAGGCCGCAGGCCTCCAGCGGGACGACGCGGCTCACGTGGCGGCGCATCGCCTGCCAGTGTCGGCGGGTCAAGATCAGGCTTTCAGTCATCTAATGGAACCAGATCGCCAACCCCCAGAACAGGGCCAGCATGATGGTTGGCTCGAGGAATGCCCTCCGGAAGGGATTGCCCTCTGCCAGGCTCACTGCCAGTACGGTCAGCGCGTAGATGGGTGCCAGTAATGTCAGACCGAAACGCACCGGCGTCAGAGGCAGGTAGTGCAGCGCCGAACCCACTTGTGCCGCCACCAAGCCGATCCCCAAGGCCCAGGCGTACTCCCAGCGTTCGTTGAGACGCAGATGCAGGGTTCGCAAGGCAGCCAGTCCCCCAGCCAGGAACAGCGCCGGGATAATCCATATCAGGCGTGCATTGGCTGCTTTGAGCGCCACTGCCAGGATGAGAAAGATGATGAAAGCCATCACGGTCAGGATGGCGGTTGCCACCGGATAGCGGGCGTCGGTTGGGTCTACCACCACGAATTCGGCCAGGGCCACCACCAGGAAAATGGCCGCCCCCAGCCCAAAGCCGAGCCACCAGATGGGAGTGTTGGGCAGCGTGTAGAGGGCGATCCCGGTCACCAGCACTGTCAGGGTCGGCAGCAGCCAGTGCTCGCGGGTTTCCCCTTTTTCGAGCGAGGGATGGGTGCGCAGCAGCCAATCCATACCGGTGGCGGTCACACCCGCGGCCAAGAGCACGATCACGGTATTCAGGTTGATCGAGAGCGTTAGCTTGAAATTCCCCAGGATAAGCGGCAGCGAGAACAAATGCGGCCCGTTAAGCACCCGTGTCAGTGCAAAAGCCAGCAGTACGGCCGCTGTCAATACGCTTACCCGCATCGGTTCTGGTAAATAACGGCGTTCGGTCATCGGCTGCATTGTACCGCAAAACTATCGCAGTTCTGTTTTATACACATGAGGTTTGGAGTGCAGGCGGACGAATAAATCATCCGCTTGCACCCCAAAGCATTTTTTCCCCCTCCCTGGGGCGGGGGTCAGGGGGTGGGGAGTATCGGGCTTTTAAATATTGCGAAAGCCATGATTCTGCAGGCTCCTTCATTGCCAGAAAACCCAATCGCGACTATAATACCGCCTTGCCTGACGGGGCGTGGCGCAGTCCGGCTAGCGCGCTTGCATGGGGTGCAAGAGGTCCCGGGTTCAATTCCCGGCGCCCCGACTGATTTACAACCATGGACGCAAAGTCTCGAAAAATTAGCAGCCCGGCATCCAATGGTTGCCATTTTTGGGGGAACCAATCTACCAAAGGGCGCATGGCTCTTCGTGAAGGAGAGAAGACGGGAACGTAAATCCAGAGATAAACTCACTATCTCATGGAAAAACATTCTATCTTTTCTCTACCGGAGGTAGCATGGTTACAAACATTACGTATTCCAAGTGCGTAGGCGGTTATATGCTTTCCGTCTACGCACGTCATTTAAGCGAGCGGACCATCGAGAGCTACAAGGTGATTCTGCGCAGGTTTGGTGAATATCTGGGAGGAGATCCACTGCTGATCGGGATCACACCTGATCAGATTCGCCAGTTTCTACCTTCATTCACTAAGGTATCAAACGAGACGCTACTCAATCACCATATCACCTGGTCTGTTGGAGAACAGCTGGTTGAGAAAACACATCATCCGTGGCATTGAGTCGCCAAAACCGGAGAAGCGCGAGATCCAGCCCTATGCTGAAGAGGATGTCAAGACGATGATGAATTCGCTGGGCAAATCAAAAACCTACACCCGCCCCGGGAAGGTGCTTTTGGATCATTCCCTGCGCACGGCAGATCGCAACCGTGCAATTCTGCTCTTGATGGTTGATACAGGCCTGCGAGCAAGCGAGCTGTGCAACCTGCGGGTTCTAAATGTTGACCAGAAACATAACCGGATCTTTATCCAGAAAAGAAAGGTTACCAACATATATGTCGTTTAGCTTAATAAAACTCTTCAGAAAGCCCAATGATACAAAAGTAATTATTATTGTTTCAGGACTGCCCAGATCAGGCACATCGATGATGATGAAAATGCTCGAATCAGCTGGGTTGGAAATCTTAACAGACAATCTGAGAACCGCAGACGAGAATAACCCAAAAGGGTACTACGAATTTGAGAGGGCCAAGAAGCTCAAAGCGGGTGATTTTGATTGGCTTTCGATAGCGCGGGGTAAAGTTGTAAAAGTTATATCAGCGTTGCTGGAATATTTACCGAATCAATACCAGTATAAAATCATTTTCATGCGCCGGAATATGGATGAGGTTTTGTCCTCACAGCGCCAGATGCTGGTTCGAGATGGCATACAAGACGATAAAGTACCCGATGGAAAGTTGGCTGAACTTTATGAAGATCATCTTAAAAAAATAGGAACCTGGCTTGAGCAACAGCCTAATATGAGTACCCTTTATGTCAGTTATAATCAGACTTTACGTGATCCCGAGCCTAATATAAATCAAATAAATCAATTTCTTGGCGGAAATCTCGATATGAAGCCGATGCTCCAGGTAGTTGATCAAAATCTCTACCGGGAAAGACGATCGGGCTAGTTTTTTATGCTGTGAGGTCTGGTTGAAATTTCTTAAAAAACCCATATTGGACCATCGGATGGTAAAATCCTCAGACGGCTCATCGATGATCAAGTTTGTCCCTTCTGAATAAGCCTATGCTCCTGGTTTCCAGGATATGCACCGCCGGGTTTCCTCCATCGATAAAATCAAGCATCTGATCGGATACGGACCGTTTTACTTCGGACGATATTTTGTTTTAGGTGATTGAATACGAATAGGGCAGCCCTTCTACCTAAAGGTAGTTAGAAGTTTTACGGGTTGTCTACGATATCTATAAAAATTTTAGGAGGCTGTATGTATATTGATCCGAATAGCGGAGGTATGTTATTCCAGATCTTAGTGGTTTTGTTTGGGGTCTTTTCGGCAATCATCTTGCTTTTTTCTAGCAGGATCCGAATAGCCTTCGCAAAACTACGACGCCGAGTACGTGATCGAACCAAGCCTGAAACCAAAAAAACAAATTCTGATGATGAAACTCTACCTCCTGCCGCATGAGTATCCGGTATATTCCTTTTTAATTTTGTATCGGAGTTGAATATGCATACACTGATCATTGGCCTGGATGCGTTTGATCCAGGCATTGTAGAGCGCATGTTTGAGGCGGGTAAGCTCCCGCATCTGAGTAAATTTGTTCGCAAGGATGGCTATGCTCGGTTTGCGGTTGTGAACCCTCCTCAGAGTGAAATATCTTGGACCAGCATCGCTACCGGTCTAAACCCAGGCGGGCATGGTATGTTCGATTTTGTTCACCGTGACCCTGCCAGTTATGCTTTAAATGTATCTCTCTTACCTACCAAGAAAAGTATTCTCGGCACCTCGTTTACTTTTCCTCACAATGCCCCTACAATCTTCGATCAAGCTGCACATGAAGGATTCCCAGCCACAGCTCTGTGGTGGCCGGCCACATTCCCAGCCCATCTCGAGTCCCCTGTTCAGAATATTCCAGGTCTCGGTACCCCTGATATCCAAGGTCGCCTGGGGGTAGGCGCTGCATATTCGCTCGATTCTGCATTGAAAGATGAGACACTCAAGACTCCCGTGGAGTCCCTGAAACGGATCGGCAAAGGGCGGTATTCAGGCTTTTTTAAAGGTCCCGCCCAGCAGAATGGAAAGCAATTTCAAGAAGTAACCCTGGAATTCCAGTTGGATGTGATAGATGACCGGTCAGCCTGTCTGTCAATAGGAAAGCAGAAGCTAACAATAATCAAGGGAAAATGGAGTCCGATCTTCGAAATTGTTTTCAAGATTGGTTTCTTAATGAGCTTACATGCCATCACGCGCGTTGTGATGAACCAGGTAGACCCAGAGCCAAGTCTTTACTTTCTGCCTCTACAAATCCACCCTCTGCACTCACCCTGGCCCTATGCCACTCCGCCAGGATTTGTCCGGCAGACCTGGAATTCGTGCGGCTCATTCTTAAGTCTTGGTTGGCCTCAAGACACCACTGGTCTGGAGGAGAAATGGATCACGGACGATCAATTTCTTCAATTGTGTGACTCTATCTTCAGTACTCGCCGCAATATCTTCTTATATCACCTGAAGACCTTTAACGAAGGTCTTTTTGCGAACGTTTTTGACTCATTAGATCGGGTGCAGCATATGTTCTTGCGTGACCGTCCCGACGTGATCGAGTCCTGGTATCAGAAATTCGATGAATTAGTTGGATTAGCCGGGCAATTGGTGGAGAGCAAAGGCTGGCAGGATATCCGGATCATTATTGTCTCAGACCATGGTTTTACTCGCTTTGACCACAAAGTACATTTGAACCGTTGGTTGCTCGAACGCGGTTATATCATACTCAAGCCCGGCCATCAGGAACAAAGTTTAAGCTCTGTAGATTGGTCCCAGACACGTGCCTATGCGGTAGGTTTAAATAGCCTGTACCTGAATCTACAAGGTCGCGAATCACAAGGATGCGTTTCTCCTGATCGGCGCGATACCTTGAGTGAAGAAATCAGTGCAGAACTTTTGGCTCTTAAAGGTCCGGACGGACGGCAGGTTATCCAGCAAGTCAGCTTGCAGAAAGAAGCCTTCGATGGTCCGCTAACCGAATATGGTCCCGATCTTTTAGTGGGGTACGCCCCAGGCTACCGAGCCTCCTCCCAGACCGGTTTGGGTAACTGGGAAGATGGCATTTTCGAATCCAATACAGACCATTGGGGTGCCGATCATTGTATCGCTCCAGATGCGGTTCCAGGTGTCCTTTTCTGCAACCAGGGTTTAACGAATTTTCCGGATCCTTCCTATCGAGATATCCCTGCCTTGACCATTGGCAAGAATGTTGAAAAAAGCGGGGCAATCAAACCGCCGCCTACTTCGGGGAATGAGGATCAAAAAATCGTTGAAGAAAGGTTAAAGAGCCTTGGGTATCTTTAAAAGCCGAAGGTTGTCACCAGGGGATTTATCGCTGTCTTTTGGAGCGATTGCATTTCCAGTGCATGTATGGGCAATAATTAATATTCTAGCCATTTTACCGGCCTGGCTGCTGCGTTTATCGATCTGGGAGCTGGCAGGGGTCATCAGTTATCCGTTAGTGGATGCTTTACTGGAAAGCTGCATTCTCTGGATAGGGTTGGTAGTATTAAGTTTCGTGCTGCCCAAGAAATGGTTGGCAGATAAATTTGTGGCTCTGAGCAGTGTCTTGGTGTGGTTGTTGGCTGCCTGGGCGGCGTTGGTTCAGTTTAATTACGGACGCATCCTACAATGGGGGCCGAAACAGATGCTTCCGGGATTGCTTTTGGTGGCATTTTCATTCGGGCTCGTTTTCTGGTTAGTGCAACGGTATGGACGATTGGAGGGCTGGATCAAGAGGCTTACACAAGGTTTTGTGGTCCTTATGTATTTTTATATGATATTCGATCTGCTGGGCATGGCTGTTGTAATTCTACGAAACCTTTGAAAGGGTAAACCATGAGCTCCCCAATAACTCGACGGGATTTCCTCAAACTTATCTCTCTTCTGCCTCTGTGCTTACAACCCCTCCCGAAAATCAAGGCAGAAGCCCCATCAAGCTTTCAGGACTCTGACAAGCAGAATATTCTCATCTTTGTTTTTGATGCGCTTTCTGCCCGGCACATGCCGGTTTTTGGTTATCCACGGAATACTACCCCCAATTTAGCCCGTTTCGCCGAACGAGCGATAGTGTACCATTCACACCACTCAGGCGGAAATTTTACTACCTCAGGCACTGCCTCATTATTGACAGGCGTTTATCCGTGGACTCATCGGGCCATTCACCTGCATGGATCCGTCCTGGAGTCTTTTTGTGACAGGAATATTTTCTCTACATATCCGAAAGATGGATTTACATATGCGTACACCCACAATCTCCTGGCCGAGTCTCTCCTGCAACAGTTTCGATCCAATATTGATCTCTTTAAGCGCACTCGTGAACTGGCTATCAATGATCCTGAATATTCGGATCGTTTATTCGCTTCTGACTATAATGACTCTTTATGGAGTGAGCAATTAATCTTACGAGGTGGCGAGACTAAACCCAGTTCATTATTTGGTAGTCTTTTGTATCGCTTTTTGCGATTGTCTCGTGAAAGAAAGATAGCCAGTGTTTACGGACCCCAATTCCCACATGGGATACCGAATCTAGATGATGTTTACTTTATCCTTGAGGATGCAATTAATTGGCTAATCACCGAACTCCCTGCTTCTCGAAAGCCTTCCTTGGGTTATTTTCACATTTTACCCCCCCATGAACCTTATTGTCCCCGGAAGGATTGTATCGGCAAGTTCCATGATGATTTTATACCGATTGCTAAACCGCCTAGTCCTTTCTCAGATGGGCATTCGGATGAATTCCTCAATAAAAAGCGTATGGAATATGATGAATACCTGGCATATGCGGATACAGAGTTTGGACGGTTATACGATTCTATGGTCCAGAAAGAAACCCTTGATAATGCGATCGTGATCGTCACTGCGGATCATGGTGAGCTATTCGAAAGGGGGATCGCGGGGCATGTTACCCCAACCTTGTATGAACCTCTTATCCACATACCGCTCTTGATTTCCGTTCCCGGACAAACCCAGCGCCAGGATGTATATTCTCATACCAGTTGTGTAGATTTACTGCCTACCCTGGCTAACCTCACCGGCCAACCTGTCCCGGGATGGGTCGAAGGAGAAGTCCTACCTGGTTTTAGGAATGAGCCAGTGCAGAATGAACCGAGTGTGTTCGCGGTGGAGGCAAAGAGTAGTTCGAAACAAGGGGCTCTAAAAAAAGTGACTGTGGCTTTGATAAAAGAGAACTACAAACTCATATTTTACCGGGGATATCCGAAAACCCCTGCACCCGAATTATATGATCTATCGAATGATCCTGAGGAGCTGCAAGACCTGGCCAGCACAAAGCCATCCATTGCTGCCGATCTTCAGCAAGAGATTGAGGGTAAATTACGCCTGACACATTCGTTCTAAGCTGGCCGATTATTAATAGGATAGGATGGTTGCATTATTTGGACTTGGAGCGATGCGATTATTCACCGTGCTGGCAATCTTGAGTGTAATAGCTTTTTCGATCCCGGATTTTATCGCTGCACAGATTGTGCTAGGCTCCGGCTGCAGTGAACCGCTTTATCTTTCAAATGCAATCGGTGCATCGCAGGACGTAAAACTGAGCGTAAGACCATCCTTTAATGGAATATTTATCTGCGTGCTCAACCTTCGGTCATGGACCCAATGATTATTTTTTCACGACAATTTCCTGCTGGCTTCCTTCTGCGTTATAGATCAAGGTTAGCTTATCATTCGCGACCTGCTCAGGGATTTCATAACATATCCAGCCCTCATTCACACCAAATTTGATCTCCAACCCGGTCATACGTGGGGTGTAATTAAACTGTTCAAGAAAAGTGTCATTGCTGTTCCGCTGATAGGTATTTCCTGCATTATCCTGAACGGTCAATTTACTCCAATCGAAGGGGGTAGACTCTGCACCCTGCTTGCTGATGGTCACTTCCATAATTAAATAGACATTTCCTTCATCAGGATACTGTAGATGTACCTCTTCAGTCGATCCAATATACTGAGTCACAGTCTCGACACTTTCCAGTTTATTCTTCACTTCGAACTTCAATAAAGAAACCTCCCAAATGAGGTTCGGATCGGTGGTTGTTTTGGCAGGTGAACAACCGACCAGCGTCATGAATATGGGAAGGATAAGTAAAAAACCCGCCTGTTTCCCTAGGGAGAGTCGCATAGGTTTTCCTTCGTGAGAAGATATATTAACTAAATAAATATACCACATCAGTATTAGACTGTTATGAATAGCCAATCCCGGGAGTGTCTATATTTATCGCTAAACTTGGCACACTTTACAAATTAGAACAAATGTTTAACAATTAATGTATGAGAAGTGGGTAGCGGTTTGAGGTCGGGGCTGATAGGTGTTCCTTTCAGGGACGGAGTCCGCCCGTCTTTTCCTACCCTGTCCCATTGTCTTTCCGGGAGGGGTACGTCAACGCCCTGCCCATGCCTTCACGATCACCCCTATCTGGTCTCACCGGGCATGGGAAAGGATATTTGTTCCGCGAAATTCGCGTTTTAAGTGACTTTAATTAAGAAGGCTTGCATTAACACCAATTATTCAGGCCAAACTACGACTTGTTCGATATCATCCCCGAAGGGGCGGGGGGCAGGGTTTTCCTTGCACAAACTAAGGAGCAACGAAGCTTTTCCCCTCCACAATATAAGTTTACAATAATGAAGAACTCCTCGTGTAAAACCGGCATTTTGGACCTGAATATTCGTTCTTCTTTTTCCCCCGAGTCACCGAACCCCTCGCCTCCTACTCTCTCCTTTCTCATATGTTAAACTACCCCGAACTCTAATCATCCTCATATGGAAACACCCTTCATTGTTTGGTAGAATCAAACCAGACACTTCTTGTCTTATTGTAGGACAGGCTCAACTCTTGTTCTACTGGTTAGGAGACCATTATGGCTAGTATGGAAAAGTTCACCCAGCGGGCTCGCCGCGTGCTTGCCCTGGCTCACCAGGAAGCCGAGAGCGCCCGCCAGGGATTGATCGGTACGGAACACCTGTTGCTCGGTTTATTGATGGAAGACGGCGGCGTGGCCGGACGTGTTTTACGCGAGCTCGGCCTTGAAACGGACCGTGTCCGCGAGATGATCCAGCGCGTTGGCCGCGAGGGCCACGATGAAAGCGGCAAGATCGAGCTTGCCCCCGACACCCAGCTTGTCCTTGAATATGCCATCGAAGAAGCCCGCAAGATGGGCCACCATTACATCGGCACCGAACACCTGCTCCTTGGGCTTGTCCGCTCCGAAGGCGCCGCCATGGAAGTATTTAAGAAACTCGGGGTCACCCCCGACCAGGTCCGCCGCCAGACCCGCCGCGTCTTGCAGGAAAGCACCGGCTCCCAGGCCTCGCCCGTCCCTGAGGCAGCCAAGCCCGGCGGCAAGCAGGAACCCAAGACCCCCTTGGTGGACCAGCTTGCCACCGATCTGACCACCCTGGCCGAAGAAGGCAGGCTGGATCCGGTCATCGGCCGCCAGACCGAGATCGAGCGCGTAATCCAGATCCTGGCCCGCCGCACCAAGAACAATCCGGCGCTGATCGGCGAACCGGGCGTTGGCAAGACAGCCATTGTTGAGGGCTTGGCCCAGCGCATCACGGATGGCGATGTCCCTGCCCCGTTGCTGGGCAAACGCGTCCTGAAACTGGACGTGGGCTCCCTGGTGGCTGGGACGATGTACCGCGGTCAGTTTGAGGAGCGCCTCAAGCGCATTATTGACGAGCTTAAGCAGACCAAGTCCATCCTTTTCATTGACGAGTTCCACATGCTGGTGGGTGCCGGATCTGCTGGTTCTGCTGTGGATGCCGCCAACATTCTAAAACCTGCCCTTTCGCGCGGTGAGTTGCAGTGCATTGGCGCCACCACGCTGGACGAATACCGCAAACATATTGAATCCGACGCTGCTCTTGAGCGCCGCTTTCAACCCATCGTGGTGGATGAACCCTCGGTGGAAGAGACCATCGAGATCCTTAAGGGCATCCGCAAAATGTACGAAGAGCACCATCACCTCGTCATCTCCGATGAGGCCCTCGATGCCGCCGCTCAGCTTTCGGCCCGGTATGTTTCCGACCGGTTCCTGCCTGACAAGGCCATCGACCTGATCGATGAGTCCGCTTCGCGCGTGCGCATGTATAAATCTGGCGCTTCCACTTCTGCCAAGGATATTTACAAGCAACTGAAGCTCGTGCGTGCCAACCGTGCCCAGGCCCAGGAAGAGGGCAAGCCGGAAGATGTGCACAACTGGGAAGCCCAGGAAGCCGACTTGAACGAACAGCTTAAATTGATGAAATCCAGTTGGGAACGCGCCAAGAGTCCGGTCGTTACCGCTGAGGATATTGCCGAAGTGGTCGCCATGTGGACCGGTGTTCCGGTCATGCAGATTGCCGAGGCAGAGTCGAAACGCCTGCTAAAGATGGAAGAGGAGCTCCGCAAGACCATCATCGGCCAGGCAGAAGCCATCCAGTCCATCGCCAAAGCCGTCCGCCGGGCGCGCGCTGGCCTTAAGGATCCGAAGCGCCCGATCGGCTCGTTCATGTTCCTCGGACCCACCGGCGTAGGCAAGACCGAGTTGACCAAGGCCCTCGCCAAGTTCATGTTCGGCAGCGAGGAAGCCCTGATCCAGTTGGATATGTCAGAATTTATGGAACGCCACACGGCCAGCCGCCTGGTTGGTGCGCCTCCCGGTTATATCGGCTACGATGATGCCGGTCAGCTGACCGAGGCCCTCCGCCGCCGCCCGTACTCCATCGTGGTCTTTGACGAGGTCGAGAAGGCCCATCCCGAAGTCCACAACATGCTCCTCCAGATCATGGAGGAGGGTCATCTCTCCGATGCCAAGGGTCGCTCGGTCGACTTCCGCAACGCCATCATCGTCATGACTACCAACGTTGGCGCTGAGGAGATCAAGAAGCAGACCTCGCTTGGCTTCCAGCTCAAGCGTGATGAAAAAACCGAAGAGCGCACTTCCTACGAAGAGATGCGCAAGAAACTGACCGAGTCGCTCAAGAAGGTTTTCCGTCCGGAGTTCATCAACCGGCTGGACAGCGTTATCGTCTTCCGTTCGCTAAACAAGGATGACATCCGCCAGATCGTTAACCTGGAGTTGAACAAAGTCACTGAACGGCTGGCTGAACACGAAGTGAAACTCACCGCCACCGATGCCGCCCTGGACTTGTTGGCGCAGCAGGGCTATGACCCCGAGATGGGTGCTCGGCCTCTGCGCCGCGTCATTCAGCAAAAGGTCGAGGACCCGCTCTCAGACGCCCTGCTTTCTGGAACCTTCCACGAAGGCGATACCATTCTCGTGGAAGTGGTCGAAAATGAGGTGGTGCTGAAACGGGCGGAGACTCCCGAAAAAGCACCCGAACCGGTTTTGTAATGAATTACCTGTTGGGGCGGATGGCAATCCGCCCCAACGACAATTTTGGAGGTATTTATGGGTAAAAATGGAGAGGTAGCCACACTTGCTGGCGGTTGTTTCTGGTGTCTGGAAGCTGTGTTCGACGAACTCAAAGGCGTCGAATCGGTCGAATCGGGTTACGCTGGTGGATTGGTTCCAAACCCCTCGTATGCCCAGGTCTGTAACGGGGATACCGGTCATGCCGAAGCCGTCCAGGTTACGTTTGACCCGCAGGTGCTTTCATACCACGACCTGCTGACAGTTTTCTTTTCCATTCATGACCCGACCACCCTCAACCGTCAGGGTGCGGATGCGGGCACACAGTATCGTTCGGCCATCTTCTATCACGACCAGCAGCAGAAAGAGATCGCTTCACAGGTCATCAAGGAGATCACCGACTCTCAGATCTGGACGGACCCCATCGTGACCGAGCTTGCCCCGCTCGATAAGTTCTATCTGGCTGAAGATTATCACCAGGAATACTTTGCCCACAATTCCTTCCAGCCTTATTGCCGGGTTATCATCGCCCCCAAGGTGGCAAAGTTCCGCAAGCAGTTTGTGGATAGTCTTCGATAGTCCCGGTTCCAGTACGGGACGGTAGTCTTGGTTCCAGTACGAGAAAGAAGTGATATAACTGGTTTGCTCGGTAGTTCTGATTCCCTTAAAGAGTCAACTCCCGGGCATTAAATCTCGAAGTCGAAAGCACGTTGACATATGCAGGTTATCCAGACCCAGGGTGCAGCTTCTGCGCTCTCAGAAATAGCCCCCACTTTTCGGGTGGGCAAGATCCCGGTTTATGGGGATGCCATCCTCGCCCCCATGGACGGATTCTCGGATTGGCCTTTTCGCTCCATTTGCCGCGCCCTTGGCTCGGCGATGAGTTATAACGAATTCACCCGGGCAGAATTCATCATCAATGCCTTCGAACACATAGCGGATCGCTTCACCTACGATGAAGCGGAGCGTCCTTTTGTCATCCAGGTTTATGGGGATGACCCAGAATTGATTATTGCCGCTGCCTTGCGTGTCCAGGAGAAGCGGCCGGATATCATTGACATCAACATGGGCTGCCCAGCGCGCACGGTTGCAAACCGGGGTGCGGGGGTTGGACTGATGCGCACACCCCTTAAGGTGGCACATATCTTCCAGAAGTTAAGCAAATTACTCAATGTGCCCGTGACCGGCAAGATCCGCCTGGGCTGGGATGACAACCGCACATATAAGTTGATCGCCCGCATCATTGAAGAGAATGGCGGCTCGCTGGTGGCCGTCCATGGGCGCACGCAGGAGCAGGGTTATGCCGGGGATGCCAACTGGGACGCCATCGCCGAGGTCAAGGCAACCGTCAAGATCCCCGTCATTGGCAATGGGGATGTGAAAACGGTTGCGGATATTGGGCGCATGAAAGCACATACCGGCTGCGAGGCCGTCATGATCGGGCGCGCTGCCATCGGCAACCCCTGGATTTTCTCCCGCCTCGACCGCGAACAGGTCACACCTGAGATGATCCGTCAGATGGTACGCCAGCACTTGGAGCGCAATCTAAAATTTTATGGGGAACATAAAGGTTTGATCTTATTTCGCAAGCACGCCATGCGTTATCTGGCGCTCCAGCGCCTGCCACGTATGACCCGCACCAAGATCATCCTTCAGAACGATGCAAAAGGATTCCTGGATTTACTTGACAAAGCCATCGACGGTTTGGGGTGAAATAATCCTAGCTGGGAGCCAAAATACGCACCTCGTTTTGGCTGTACGCAGTAAAGCTGGTGGATGGATCTTGGAACCTGCCGGCTTTTATGCGGGTGATTGCGGCACAGCCCGGTTTTCAACTTTCAAAGGCGTGGAAGCACACTCCGTTCTTGGTGTTTGTCTTGACCGAGTACATCACACTATCGGCTATTTTGACCATTTCATCCACTGACTTCGGGACCTTAAGATAGGTAACCACGCCGATGCTGAATGTGACCATCCAACCATTTCGCAACATTTCTTTCACAAGACCGGAGTGGATCCTGCTGATGGCTTGTTTAGCACCATATTCACCTGTCTCCGGCATAAGCAAGGCGAATTCGTCACCCCCCAGCCGGCCAAGGATATCGGTGGGCCGGATTTGCCGCTGGATGCCTTCTATGACTGCCCGCAGGACTTTGTCACCGGTGATGTGCCCAAGACGGTCGTTGACCTCCTTGAAGTCATCCAGGTCAATATATACAAAGGTAAGAGGATGTTTATTGCGTTGGTAGCGGCTGATCTCGATTTGGGCCAGTTCGTAGAAATAGCGACCAGTAGCCGCTCCGGTCAAAAAATCAATCCGGGCTGACTTTTGGTTTACTCTGAGGGCATTTCTCAATTCAGTAAGAAGCCGGTTAGTGATAATGAAAAAACCCAACCGGATCAGGGTATTCCAAACGTAGATCATGATATTCGAGTAGACTAGACCGTTGGCAAAATCGGTAATAAACCAGGTAAGCGCGCTCAACGCGGAGATGACCAGTCCGAGTTTCTCGTCTGCAAACCAGGCAACCAGTAAAATTGGAATTAGGTAGAAGAGTGTGATGCTTAATTCAACCCCCGTCTCATAATCCACCATCCCCAAAAAGGCAACCAGGATGAATCCTACGATTCCCCAAAACAGCTTGCTGCGTTTTTCGAGGAAATGGATTATTCGCATTGTTCCAAGTATAGCACAAGGGTCAAGATTCCTGCCAAAAGGTATAATACACCCATGCCCAAAACGAAAACTCACACTCGCTATGTCTGTCAGCAGTGCGGGCGCGTCTCCGCCGGCTTCATGGGGAAATGCCCGCAGTGCGGTTCGTTCAATAGTATGGTCGAGGAGATCGTGAACACCGAGCCCACCGGAGGGAAGGCTGCCCCGCGTGGTCTGAGCGGACGTTCCACCCCGCGTCGCCTATCTGATGTAAGCGGTGAAGCCGAAGACCGGATTCCAGTTCCGATTGGTGAGTTTGCGCGTGTGCTGGGTGGCGGTCTCGTCCCTGGCTCGATCGTGCTGGTGGGCGGGGACCCGGGCATTGGCAAGTCCACCTTGATGCTGCAGGTGGCCCTTGAAATGGCGTCCCGCCTGCGCGTCCTTTATGTTTCAGGCGAAGAGTCCGAGCGCCAGATCAAGATGCGGGCCGCGCGCATCGCCTCTGAAACAAAATTCCCGGCAGACCTATTCCTCGTCACCGAAACCGATCTGGATACGATATTCGAGCACGTCGCGGCGGTCAAGCCGGACCTATTGATCGTCGATTCCATCCAGACCGTTTATATTCCCGATATGGACTCGGCCGCCGGGTCGGTCTCGCAAGTGCGGGAGAGCGCCAACCGGCTGCGCGAACTGGCCAAGTCTTCGGGACCGGCGGTGTTTGTCATCGGCCACGTGACCAAAGAGGGGACGATTGCCGGGCCGCGGGTGCTGGAGCACATTGTGGACACGGTACTGTATCTCGAAGGCGACCGTTTTCAGGCCTATCGGCTGCTGCATTCGGTGAAGAACCGTTTCGGCGCCACTGCCGAAGTGGGTGTGTTCGAAATGGTAGAGCGCGGGCTGATAGAGGTGACCAATCCATCCGAGGCTTTCCTGGCTGAGCGCATGGTCAACGCGGCTGGGTCAGCGATTGCCGTGACAATGGAAGGTACCCGGCCTCTGCTGGTGGAGGTCCAGGGTCTGACCAGCGCGGCGCAGTTCGGTAATGCCCGTCGCACTCCCAATGGTGTCGACTACAACCGCCTGCTGATGATTGCAGCAGTCCTGACCCGCCGGGTCGGGTTAAAACTGGCCGAAGCGGACATCTTCGTCAACGTGGTTGGGGGTCTCAAGATCGACGAACCTGCTGCCGACCTGGCTATTGCCGCTGCGGTGGCTTCCTCCATGCGCGACCTGCCGGTTAGAGCGGATACCGTGCTCATCGGCGAGATCGGCCTGGCGGGAGAACTGCGCATGCCGGGACAGATGCCGGTGCGTCTGCGCGAAGCCGCCAAGCTCGGATTCAAGACTGCCATCGTTCCCAAGCGCCTGCGCACGGGCGAACCCTGGCCGACAGATATCGAAATCGTGGAGGCGCGGGCGGTATATCAGGCGCTCGAATTGGCTTTCGGCATCCAGCGCGGATCACCCCAGGAGAGAAAAGTCGCTTAGCTTAGACATCGAGTGTGTTGGAGAATCTAAAAACCCCTGACAAACCTACGCATCCGAAGTCTCGAAGACTTCGGATGCTTCTTTACAGGTATAATCTTTTCAGATTGGAGTCAATCATGACCATCCTCGATACTACCGTGCTCTCCCGCATCCGCCGCAACCATGGCCTGGAACATGCCACCATCAACATCCTGTCACAGCGTTTCCCCTACAGGCGTCTAGCCGGATATTCCTTCCCAGGGGGATTCTTCATCCTCGGCGATATCCCCACCGCTGACCTGCGCGAGGCTGTCATCCAGGCGCTGGCTCGAATGAACAATGGTGAAAGCTACCTTGCCGTTCACGAACACTGTGGGACGAACTATGTTGCCTCCGGCTTTGTCGCCGGTTTGCTGGCCTGGCTGGGAATGGCTGGGGCAAAGAGCAAACGCGACCAGGTCGAGCGTTTACCATTGGTTATTGCCCTGGCGACGTTCGGTTTCATCTTTAGCCAGCCGCTGGGACCTGCCATACAACAGCGCGTCACCACCTCCGGTGACCCGCAGGGGCTGTCCATCGTGGATGTCTTTCCGATCCGGTTCGGTCAGTTTGCCATGCACCGCGTGGTCACTCAGGGTTGATCTCTTGTCTGCCTTTATGCCTTTTGTTTTTTAAAAATGTCTGACTTTCCCAGCGTCATCCTCCTGCACGGCAACGATGAATTTGCCATCTCCGGTCACATCGAAAAACTTTGTACCGGCCTCGGCGACCCGTCCACAGCCGGCATGAACATCGCCCGCTTCGATGGCCGTCTCGGTCTGGATTTCGAGGCGCTCAACACTGCCATTAACGCGGCTCCTTTCCTGGCACCCCGCCGGGTGATGGTGCTGGCGCATCCGGTCTCGGCTTTTAATTCCACCGAGGGTCGGAAAAAATTCATCGAACTGCTCGAGAAAGCTCAGCCGGAGACGACGATTGTCCTGGCGGAGTACGACGAGCTCAAACGCGACCACTGGTTATTAAGATGGGCAGCTTCCCGTGCTGGAACCGGGACAATGCACTCCGGGCCACATGCCGGGGTTCACGTCTACAACATGCCCAAGCGCTGGGAAATGCCGCGCTGGATTGAGTCAGAGACAAAAAAATTGGGTGGCAGGATCGATCCGGATGCCGCCGCGCGCCTCTCTGAAATGGTCGGCGGGGACACGCGCATTGCATCCCAGGAACTCATCAAGCTGCTTACCTATGTCAACTTTACACGCCCGGTTACCCTGTTGGATGTGGATCGGGTCAGCATTGTCAGTGCCCAGGGCAATGTTTTCGAACTGGTGGATGCCCTTGGCCAGGGGGATGGGAAAAAGGCTCAGCACGTACTCCATCAATTGCTGGCAGAGGAAGAAGCTTTCGAATTGTGGGGCATGGTCATCCGCCAGTTCCGGTTGCTGCTCCAGGCGCGCGAACTTCTGGATGCCAGCGCGAGTATCTCCAATGTCCAGAACGCCCTTGGGCTGCACGAATTCGTCGCCCAAAAAGTGACCGGCCAGGCGAAGCGCTTTTCGCTTACCACGCTGGAGTCCATCTATCATAAATTGCTGGAGATCGATGAGGGGGCAAAAACGAGCCAGGTTCCGCTTGACCTGGCTTTCGATAGGCTTGTCGTGGAGTTGACGAAGAAATAACCTCCCCTTGAACCGCTAGAAAAAGTGCGCCTGTCCTGTGGATAGCGAGAGCTGGACGAGGAAACCGTGCTCCTTGCACCAAGCCGGGTCGGGACCATTCCACCCGAAGAGCTCGAAGTCCACTTTTCCGCTTTCATTGAATTCCACTCCTTCTTCTTCCAGCAACCGGCGCTGTTCCTCTGCCCCCGGGCGGGGACTGATTTCCCCTTTCGAGTTGATCACCCGCTGCCAGGATACGTCCTGCGGGCATTTCGCCATCGCCGACCCCGCCCAGCGCGGTCCCAGCGACTGGTAGCTTTTGGCCTCCAGCCCTTTAGGCGTCGGAATCATCCGGGCGATCTGACCGTAGGTGGCAACTTTTCCAATCGGGATCTGGCGGGCAATTTCCCAGACCTGGTTGTTATAAATGATGGGATCGGGAGGCAAAGAGAATGGGCTCATTTTTTCTCCAACAACTTCCTGGCAATCACCCGGTAGGCCGGGCGGTATAGGCGGTTATACTCTTCGGAATGATGCACGGCGGGAAAATCCTGTGCTTCCATTTTTGCAAAAAAGGCTTTGATTTCCTCCGTTTGAATGGCTCCTGTTCCCGAATGCGCCAGCTCCACCGCAACTGCACCATATTCTTTGAGATTGTCCTGAGAGCCGTGCCATTCGTTGGCGGTCCGGATAAAGGCTTGCAGGAGTGTTTCCGGGTCTTTTCCCATCCGGAGATATGGGCGCAGGTGCACGCGGACGATCCGGCCATCCGGGGAGATCGGGTCGAGCTGTGGGTCGTCTGGACCGTCTCCCATATCAGTCAGTTCGCGCTCCAGCAAGTTTCGCGCTGCCTCTTCGTCCGAGACGGCATGTTCACTTCCCAGCGCGGCCTGGTGCAGCAGCTTGTAAATATCCTGCGCTTGCATGGCTGGGTGGCGTCCAGCATGGCGGAGAAGGATATCAAGTATTGTTGAGGTTACCACTCCCACTTCTTCAGTACATCCAGTGCCACGCGTGCCGTCAGGTCCAGTTGTAAAGGCGTGATGGAAACGTACCCGGCCTTCAGCGCACCGAAATCCGTCCCTTCCTCGAGAATACCGGTGGGAGATTCGCCGCCGATCCAGTAGTACGGGCGCCCGCGCGGATCCACGCGGCGTTCCAGTTTATCCAGATAGACCCGCAGTCCCTGGCGCGTCACCATATACCCTTTGAATTGTTCCTCTTTTAGGTATGGCACATTGACGTTTAACAGCACTCCCTCCGGCAGGTTGGCGGACATCGCTTTCGCTGTTACTTTGCAGGCTACCTTCGCAGCAGTGCTGTAGTCCAGAGGACCGCTGAAGGTTTCCGGCGCATCCAGCGAGATGGCGATCCCTGGTACGCAGCCAATGACCGCTTCCATGGCTGCCGTTACCGTGCCGGAGTATGTTACGTCGTGGCCGATGTTGGCGTTCGGGTTGATACCCGAGACCACCACGTCGATCTTTTCCTCTACAAAGCCCATCAATGGTAGGGCCACGCAATCGGACGGTGCGCCGTCGCACGAATAGGCGGGGGTATCATCTGCCAGGCGCACTTCCCGCACCCTCAACGGTCGGTCCAAAGTCTTGACGTGTCCCGAAGCCGACCAGTTGCGGTCCGGGGCAAAGACCGTCACCTTTCCTAAAGCCCGTAGTTCCTTTGCCAACGCCAGCAGGCCGGGGGCCTGAACACCGTCATCATTTGTGACCAGAATGTGCATACTTCATCCTTTTCCAAACGATTATAACGCCTGCCCACGTTTATAATCAGGATATGCGCCGTCTCATTTTCCCCATTCTTTTGCTTACAATGGCGGTCCAGGCTTGCAGTAATCCCGTTTCGCCTGCGCCAACGGTGACCCTGACTGTCTATTTCACCGATGTGGCCCGTTACCAGGTGGGGACCGAACCTTACGAAATAGCGGTCACCCGGGTTATACCCGCGCCTGCTTCGCTGCCAGAGGCGGTCCTGGCTCAAATGTTCCTCGGCCCCACGGAGGCGGAAAAATCCCAAGGATTGGCGCTTATCTTGAGTGGTACAACTGGTTTCAGTAGCCTGACCATTGAAGATGGCATCGTCCGTGTCTATCTGACCGGGGTGTGCGCTTCCCAGGGAGCATCCTATTCGATCGCGAATCTCATTTACGCCAACCTCAAGCAATTCCCGGAGATCCAGTGGATCAAGATTTACGACCAGAATAATGAAACCGAAACACCCGACGGGCAGAGTAGTTCCATCCCCTTCTGTCTGGAACCGTAGTGTAAAAAAATATCCCGCAGATTATCCTTGCAGGATATTTTTTACACTGGGAACACGATCAGGGAATGCCAGGCTTTTACAAGTTTTGAACGATTTGTTTTACCAGACCCGGCCCGGCATACACCAGCCCGGTATAAACCTGCACCAGCGTCGCCCCGATATCCAGCCTCTCCCTGGCGTCATCGGGACCCATGATGCCGCCCACGCTGACGACCGGCAGGCGGCCATCCAGTTTCTTCACCACCGAACGTAAAACTGTTTCACTCCGCACCCGGAGCGGGTCGCCGCTTAACCCACCGGTTTCTTCGCGCCAATTCGGCCGCAATCCGCTGCGTCCCAGGGTGGTATTAGTGGCGATGACGCCATTCATTCCGGTGCGTTCGATGACTTCGAGCGCGTCGTCGAGTTCCTCATCCGAAAGGTCGGGTGCAAGTTTAACCAGGATGGGAGCCTGTCCCCCGCCGCCTGCTGCAATTGCCTCGCGTTCCTTTGCGATCGCCCCCAACAGGCTTGAGAGCATTTCACGCCCTTGCAGCCGGCGCAGGCCCTCAGTGTTGGGGGAACTGACATTGATGGCAAGATAGTCGGCCAGCGGTGTGAATTGACGCATGAGGGTAATGTAATCATCTGCGGCATTTTCAAGAGGGGTATCTTTGTTCTTGCCAAGATTGACACCTACAATGACTCCCCTGCTCTTGCAAAGCCTACCCGTGTTGGACCCAAGACCGCCTCGCAATTTTTTGGCCACATATTCTGCCCCCAATCCCGGAAATCCCATCCGGTTGATCACTGCCCGGTCTTCCACTAATCTGAATACCCGCGGCTTTGGATTCCCTGGTTGTGCTCGGGGTGTAACGGTCCCAATTTCGATGTGACCAAAACCGAGAGTGGCCAGTCCACGCCAGGCGAACCCATCTTTGTCATACCCCGCTGCCAACCCAACCGGATTTAAAAAATGCAAACCGAAGGCCTCCACCGGCTTTCCTGGTGGGGTGTACATGGCGCGCAAGATAAAGTTCAAAGGCTGGTACGCGCCCAGGCGGATCATTTGCAGGGTCAGGTGGTGGGCAGATTCCGGGTCAAGTTTGAATAATAACGGGCGTAAATACGAGTACATGCTAAGGTTTCGGTTTACGGATGGAGAGATAGCGGTCACATTCCAGGGAATATTTTCTGGCGCGTTCCTGCAATTTCGGCAGGATTGTGAAGTTGCCTTTAAGCAGGTCTGCGCCATAATCCAGCAGTTGCTGACCCATTGTCTGCAGAATGGGTTCGAGTTCAGCTTCTTTCAACGTTGTTGGATGAAAAGCCTGCTCCGGCAGCGGAGTTTTATCAACGCCTGCATCGACCAGTAGCCACCCAAGCGTGGATTTATTTTCAACGTTTTGCACATCGGCAATTTCAAGCCAAGGCGTATTCCCGATTTCATAATTTAAGAGGATTTCAGTGGTCGCATTTTGGAACTGGACGGTTACGCTGCGGTTCTCGAATTTGGTTTCGGTTTTTTTGAAACCATACCTGGCTTCCAGACCCCAAAACGCCTTCTCCACTATGCCTTCAAATTTGGATTTTTTCATTGGTTTGCTCCTGAAATCTTGTACTCGGCAGAATTTCCGCCACGGTAGGAGCGGTCTCGGGGTCGAGGTGAAAAATAAGTTTATGCTTTCATTTCAAGTTTTGTCCCCGATAACAAAAGCAGCAAGGTGCGAATTTCATCAGCGGTTTAGTTTGTAAACAATGGCAAGTGTCCCAAGGCAATGATGTGATCCCACTTGGCGCGTTCGCCTTCGGTCAGGATTGCCGCTTCGCTAACCACTTCAGCCCCGGCCTTTTCCATGATCATCTTCATTCCCTGCAAGGTTGAACCGGTACTGATAACGTCATCCACGAGGATCACTTTTTTATTTTGAACCAGTTTCTGATCTTTTTCGTCCATAATCAGGGTCTGCGGCTCGCCGGTGGTGATGGACAATGTCTCGGCGATCAGCGCGGCACCCATGTAGGGTTTGTAGGCTTTGCGCAGAACGACGTAGGGTTTTTTCGTCTCCAGGGCGAGTGCATAAGCCAATGGGATGGACTTGGCCTCCGCTGTGACCAGGATGTCAAAGGAGATTGGTGCAAGTTCCTTGGCCAGTGCCTTTGCAGCGGCCTGGACAAGCTCGGTATCGCCCAGGATGTTCAGGATGGCAATTTTAAGACCGGGTTTGATCTCAAAAAGCCGTAAGTCGCGCTGGATGCCGGCGATTTCGATGGAATAGGTTTCATGATCGGTCATGGGAGTCACTCCGGGTAAAAAATGGTCAGGACAAGTGTATCACAAAAGGGTTTTGTGGACATTTGCCAATTTGCGCCTTTCACGTTACTGTGTGCTGCGCACAGATATGAACCCAGATTGCTAAAAACCAATTTATTTTGATCATTCAAAGTTCACGTATTTAGGCAAAAAGCAGTAGAATACCTCCATGCTCCTCGACTTGCAAATCAACGACCTCCTGCGTCTGCGCAAACCCCACCCATGCGGCTCCTACGATTGGACCGTCACACGCCTCGGTGCTGACATCGGCCTGGAGTGCAAAGGCTGTGGACGACGCGTACTGCTCACCCGGCGTGAACTAGCCCGGCGTTTGAAAACTAGGCTTCCGAAGGAAAATGATGGCAAAGCATCTTGATCAGGCTCGTAAGAATGAGTGGCTTCCCGCTCCTGGCGCAAAACCTCACATCCTCTTCCTGTTCTCCGACACCGGCGGCGGGCACCGTGCCGCCATGGATGCCATCATCGAAGCTTTGCAACTTGAGTATGGAGGTGCCATTACCATCGAGATGGTGGATTTCCTTAAAGAATACGCCCCGCCGCCTTATAACCAATTACCGCGTTTCTACCCGGAGATAGTCAAATTGCCGGAACTCTGGGGTGTCGGCTACAAGATCAGCGATGGACGCCGGCAGGCGCGCATCATGACCTCCACGTTCTGGCCCATCGTTCGCCGCGCCGCACGGCGCTTGGTGCGTGAACACCCTGCTGACTTGTTGGTCAGCGTTCATCCGGTGGCCAATTCATTCTGTCTGAAAGCCCTCGGCAGGAACCGGCCGCCATTCGTCACCGTGGTTACCGACATGGTCTCCACCCATGCCCTTTGGTTCGACAAGCGTGCCGACCTAATCCTCGTCCCCACCCGCATGGCGCGTGAAAGTGCCTTGGAAAACCATATGTCGCCTGAGAAGGTGCGCGTGGCGGGTCAGCCAATCTCGGAACGGCACTGCCTGTCGGGTTGCGATAAGTTGTCCCTGCGTAAAAAAAACGGCTGGACAGTGGACAAATTCACAGTTCTGCTGGTGGGCGGGGGAGATGGGATGGGGCCTCTAGCTGAGACGGCCCGGGCGATAGACGAATCAGGTCTTGATGTGAACCTGGTCATCGTGACCGGTCGGAATGTCCATTTGAAGAATTATCTTGAGACGCTTTCCTGGGAAAATCCCACCTACATTAACGGTTTCACTCATGAAATGCCTGACTTTATGTATGCCGCGGATGCTATCGTTACCAAGGCCGGGCCTGGGACGATTGCCGAAGCGCTGGCGGCGAGTTTGCCGATCATCCTCTACGCCAAGTTACCCGGACAGGAAGATGGCAATGTAACCTATGTGGAGAACCGCGGTGTGGGCGTCTGGGCCCCGGACCCGCTGAAAGTGGTCCGCACACTGACGCGCTGGATCAGCCGCCCATCTGAACGCGAAAAGGTGGTTGAGAACTGTCGCAGTGCCGCCCGCCCGGATGCATCGCGCATTATCGCCAGAGCCTTGGGTGAAAAGATCGGTCTGGAATAATGATCAAATCAAATATTTACGCTGCCAGGCGTGAAAAAGGACCGTTTATTGTCCCTTCGGGCTCTTGCAGTTAATTCAACAATTCTCCGATTTCCGATCTATGACTGCCCTGCGGAAGGAATCACGCTGAATCCCCTGTAGTATAATCTTCTCGACATGCCCATCCTGGATGCGCACACATTTGAATTCTTCAGTAAATCCCCCGAACAGACCCGCCGCCTGGGGATGCGCCTTGGTGCGCTGCTTCAACCCGGCGATTTGATCTGCCTTCAGGGCGACCTCGGCGCGGGCAAAACCACCCTTGTCCAGGGTGTGGCCCAAGGCTGGGGCGCACAGGACGAAGTCTCCAGCCCGACTTTTGTGCTGGTCAATGCCTATCGCCGTCCTGATGGAGCACAACTCTCCCATTTGGACACCTACCGGGTTGAAAGCTTGGGCGAAGCCGAAGAACTCGACCTGGATGCCCTGCTGGCCTTCGGCCCGCTCTTTGTTGAGTGGCCGGAGCGCATCGAACCCATCCTGCCTGCTGAACGGTTATGGGCCTGGTTGGAATACGAATCCGAAGAACACCGCTCCATGCGTTTTGCAGCTCGTGGCACACGCTATGATGACCTGCTGGATTCCCTTCGACAGACAATTTATGGAGCTGACTGATGCTGCTGGCGATTGACACTTCGACTGCCCAGATTGGGTTGGCACTCTATGACGGGGCGACCGTGCCCGGCGAACTTGTCTGGCAGAGCCGCCTCCATCAGACCGAACAACTTGCCCCGGCCCTTGCCGGACTCCTCGAGCGGGTCGGTAAAACAATGGAATTGGTCAAGGCCATAGGCGTGGCGATTGGTCCTGGCTCATTCACCAGCCTGCGGGTTGGACTGGCTTTTGTTAAGGGATTGGCGCTGGCGCGGCATTTACCCTTGATTGGAATTCCCACCTTGGATATTGTGGCCGCCTCTGTCCCGCTCTCAGACCGGAAACTGGCCGCCGTGTTGCAGGCCGGGCGCGGCCGTTTGGCTGTGGGTTGGTATAAATCTTCAGGAAGCGGGTGGCACCCGGAAGGCCCCGCCACGACCACAACGGCTGAGGAACTGGAAAAACAGATCCGCAAGCCGGTTATCGTCTGCGGTGAGTTGACTGCAGAAGACCGTCAACGTCTGGCTCGTAAGTTCAAAAACGTGATACTGGCCTCTCCAGCGCAGTGCGTGCGTAGGCCGGGGGTTCTGGCTGAGATTGCCTGGAACCGCTGGCAGGTTGGCGCAACGGATGCAGCGGCTTCGCTCGCTCCGATTTACCTGCATGTAGCAGGGGGCCTGCCGGTGTGAACGTTGCCATCCGGCGCATGACCCTGGAAGATGTTCCTGCCGTCCACGAGATCGATACGCTATCGTTCAGCCTGCCTTGGCCGGAGCGTTCGTTCCAGTTTGAGATGACCGGGAACCCGGTCTCACGCGGCTGGGTCGCCGAATCCGGCGGGCGCATTGCGGCTATGCTTGTACTCTGGTTGATTGTTGACGAGGCTCATATTGCCACCATTGCCACCCATCCGGAATTCCGGCGGCAAGGCATCGGAGAACTCCTCATGAAAAGAGCACTTCTTTCGGCGCGGACCGAAGGGGCTGCACGTGCCTTTTTGGAAGTGCGCGCCGGGAACGTGGGTGCTTTGGCATTATATAAAAAATATGGCTTCATCGTGGCGGGCGTTCGCCTGCGCTATTACAATGATAATAATGAAGATGCCATTTTGATGAATCTGGAAGACCTGACCGGGTTGGAGGCCATATGAGCGCCGATGAAACGCTTGCCCAAATTGCGAAAGAAGTCTCGACTTGCCTGAAGTGTGCGCTATACCACTCGCGTAAACTATCCGTGCCTGGCGAGGGCCCGGCACACTCGGAAATCATGTTTATCGGTGAGGGACCTGGTTTTCATGAAAACGAACAGGGACGGCCATTTGTCGGCGCGGCCGGGAATTTTCTGAACGAACTGCTGGCCGAAGCAGGGCTGAAGCGTTCAGATGTATGGATTGGCAACGTTGTAAAATGCCGTCCGCCGGGCAACCGTGACCCGCTTCCCGAAGAACTTTCGGCTTGCAATGAGTATCTGGAGCGTCAGATTACGGCCATCAATCCTAAGATCATCATCACCCTCGGGCGGTTCTCGATGGGCAAGTACATGCCTGGCGCTAAGATCAGCTCGGTCCACGGACAGATGCGGCGGGTAGGTGGAAGGTTTGTGATTGCCATGTTTCACCCGGCGGCGGCTTTACATCAAGCGGCGTTAAAACCCGCCATCCTGAAAGATTTCGCCCAACTGCCTAAACTGCTGGAACAGGCACGTGCCGCGCTGAAACAGCCCGTACCCAAACCGGTGGACGAGACGAAGCCGGACCCTAAGCAACTCAGTATGTTTTAAATCTCTACCCCGAAACACAAAGACACATATTCTTGTGACCTCGTGTCTTTGTGGCAAGGACTTTTTTTGGAGAAAAAATGACCATCAAAGATACGCTTATCAATCGCCTAAATAACAAGACCGCCCGAATCGCCATCCTTGGCATGGGCTATGTTGGCCTACCGCTGGCGGTGGTGTTTGCCGAGGCGGGATTTAATGTTACCGGGATCGATCCGGACAAGCGGAAAGCTGATTCACTGATTAAGGGCATCAGCTACATCCCGGATATTTCCACGGAACGGCTTGCACCACTGGTCAAGTCTGGTCACCTTAAAGCCACCCCGGATTTCTCGGTATTAAAGGATATGGATGCCGTCAGCATTTGTGTCCCAACCCCTCTGCGGAAGACTGGCGACCCGGATATGTCGTTCATTTTGTCTGCCACTGAAGAACTGGCGAAATACATGCACAAGGGCATGGCCGTCGTGCTGGAGTCCACCACCTATCCTGGCACCACCCGCGAGGTCCTCCTGCCCATGCTCGGGGAGGCAAACGGCCTGGCTGTCGGTGAGGATTGGTTCCTGGCTTTTTCACCCGAGCGGGTTGACCCAGGCCGCGAAGATTACACCACCCTGAATACGCCCAAAGTGGTGGGTGGAATCACTGCCGCATGCACCGAAGTTGCCGCTGCCTGGTATGGCGGAGCCATTCAGCATATTCACCAAGTCACCTCCGCTGAGGCGGCTGAGATGGCGAAACTGCTGGAGAACACCTTCCGCATGGTCAACATTGCCATGGTCAATGAGATGGCGATCATGTGCGAGCGTATGGGCGTGGACGTATGGGAGGTCATTAATGCAGCAGCCACCAAGCCCTTTGGCTTCATGAAATTCACCCCGGGCCCTGGCCTGGGCGGTCACTGCATCCCGATCGACCCGCTGTACCTATCCTGGAAGATGAAGGCCTATCAGTATACAGCGCGTTTCATTGAACTGGCCTCTGATATCAACACCAATATGCCGCGCTACGTGGTGATTCGCATCCTGGAAGCAATGAACGAGCGCGGGAAGACCCTCAAAGGGGCGCACTGTCTTATCCTGGGTGTAGCCTACAAACCCGACATTGACGATATTCGCGAATCCCCGGCGCTGGATGTGATCGGTTTGCTTGAGAAGAAGGGTGCGATGGTTCAATATCACGACCCTTACATCCCGACCCTGAAAACCCACGAAGACGCCGAGATGCACAGCGTGCCCGACTTGATGGCTGCCGTGCGTGCTGCAGATGTGGTCATTGCCGTGACGAACCACAAATCTTATAATTACCAGGCAATCTTGGATGCAGCCAAATTCATCTTTGACAGCCGCAACGCTCTAGGCCAGATGGGCAAGGATAGCCCGAAGGTGGAACGGCTCTAATGACACAATACCTGGTCACCGGCGCGGCCGGGTTTATCGGCAGCCGCGTTAGCGAAATGCTGATCGAGCAAGGACATGCCGTCACTGGTATCGACAATCTGAACGAAGCCTATGATGTCCGCATGAAAGAGTATCGCTTGCGGAAGTTGCAGGCGCTTCCCGGATTTACTTTCCAAAAGCTTGATATTTCGAAGCGCGCCGCCGTGGAGAAACTCCCCCCTTTCGATGCAATCATTAATCTGGCCGCGCGGGCCGGGGTGCGGGCCAGTCTCGAGGATCCCTGGGCCTTCGTGGAAACGAATGTCAGTGGGACCCTGAATCTGCTGGAACTGTGCCGCCGGAAAGGGATCCGCAAGTTCATCCTGGCTTCCACTTCCAGCATCTACGGAGCCAAGGCACCCATCCCAACACCAGAAACTGCTGACAGCGACCATCCGCTTCAGCCTTACGCTGCTAGCAAAAAAGCAGCCGAAGTGCTTACTTACAGTTATCACGCCTTGTATGGCATTGATGTAAGTGTAGTGCGTTATTTCACCGTCTATGGTCCGGCGGGACGTCCGGATATGAGTGTGTTCCGCTTTGCGAGATGGATCAGCGAGGGCGAACCGCTGCAGTTGTTTGGAGATGGGGAACAATCCCGAGGCTTAACTTACCTGGATGATATTGCCCGCGGCACGATTGCTGCCCTGAAACCGCTTGGTTATGAGATCATCAACCTGGGCGGGCACGAAGTGATCACGATGAATGCTCTCATCGCCTTGCTCGAGAAGCAGATCGCAAGGAAAGCGATCATCGAGCGCCATCCACCCAATCCGGCCGATATGCTTACCAACTGGGCCGATATTGGCAAGGCCAAACGCCTGCTTGGCTGGGAGCCGCAGATTGACTTGGCCGAGGGTATTAAACATCTCGTGGACTGGTACCGCAGGGAACGGGTCTGGGCCAAAGAGGTGGCTCCCCTGTGACCCTTTTTAAGAAACTCCTGGCGACCTGGAAGGAAGATAAACTTTTGCGCCGGGTGGTCAAGAACAGCAGTTATCTTTTCAGCAGCAGTACGCTCAGTTTGCCAATCCAGGCAGTTCAGGGCATCCTGGCTGCGCGTACCCTCAACGTTGAAAATTACGGTTTAATGGCAATTGTCATCACCTTTGTGGCAACCACTAACCGCCTGCTGTCATTTCGAATGGGGGAACCGGTTGTCAAGTACATGGGCGAGTTTGTTACCCAGGGGAAACGTGAGCGTGCCGCAGCTGTTGTCAAGGCGGCAGCTCTTACCGAATCGGTTACCTCCCTTTTTACTTACCTGCTCCTTTTTTTGCTTGCCCCATGGGCGGCCGGGTACTTTGCCAAAGACCCGACCAGCGTTCCATTGTTTCGATTTTATGGTCTGATGCTGGTGGCGAACTTGATCCCGGAAACATCCACTGGTATCTTACAGGTTGGTCGCCACTTTCGCAGTCAGGCAGCCATAAACTTACTGCAGAGTTTGGTCACGTGTGCCGCGCTGGCTTGGGCTTTCATCAGCCATGGAACTATCTGGATGGTTCTATTCGCTTATTTCCTTGGTAAGGTCTTATATGGTATCGGAATGACCGGTTATGCTTTTTACCAGGTTGGGAAGATGCTTGGTGCAGACTGGTGGAAGGTGTCCTTCAAGTATTTGCCCGAAGGAAAAGGATTTTGGAAGTTCGCCATCAGCACCAATCTAAGTGGAACAATCAACCTGTTTGCCCGCGACAGTGAGGAGCTTTGGGTTGGTCATTTCTTGGATACCAAAGCTGTTGGTTACTATAAGGTCGCCAAGGCAGTGATGAACCTTATCCTGATGCCGATCAACCCGTTCATCAATACAACCTTTCCTGAAATTGCCCAGACCATCGCTCGGCGGGCGTGGAACCAATTGCGCAACCTGCTCAGGCGGCTGACCTGGCTCTCCCTTGTCTGGAATGGTCTGGTTGTAATTGGGTTGGCAATTTTCGGCGCGTGGCTGATCCCATTTGCCTACGGCGCCGCTTACGCGCCATCCTATCCGGCCACGATGATTCTGCTTATTGGGTTCGGGATTGCAAATATCCTGTACTGGAATCGCAACCTGATTCTTTCCCTGGGTCACCCTAATTATGCCCTGGGTGTGACAGCTGTTGCGGGTCTGGTTAAAATCATCCTAACCTATCTATTAGTGCCTCGCTTTGGCTACCTGATGCAGGCTGCCTTGCTCTCTGCTTTCCTGGCCGTTTCCGTTGGGCTCATTACCTTGCGCGGACTCAGCCTTGTAAACCACCAGGCTAAAGTGGAACCAACTTCTCTCCCGGACCTGGAGCCTGTTATCCCTCTTGAGCAGAAGCCGGAGAAAGCTCCGCGCTCCTCTGTCCGGACGAGTTTCTCCAGGTTCACCTCCTCCGGGATCAACCGCTGGGACTGGCTGGCTGTCCTGACGTTTCTGGCCTTCGCCGGGTTATATTTCCTAGGCCGCCTGCAGGGGAACTACCCTGTGGTCATTCTCACTGGCGACGGCGGTAATATCGCCAGTTATGCGGCTGCCCTGGATCACCCTGATTGGTTTAAGATTGATCCTGCTCTGGGCGATTCGAACAATATTGGCATTTATGCCACCATCCATATCCCCCTTATCCGTGCCCTGGATCGCCTGACCGGCGATTATGGGCTGGCGTATGCCTTACTGGTGTTCCCGCAGACTTTCCTGCAGCTGCTTGGCTTTTATTTCTTGGGACGTGTGCTGTTCAAGAATCGCTTCTGGGCCTTTTTGCTGGCTTTTCTAACTGCCATGACGGTCATCAATATTGGCCTGGGCGAGATCTGGGGCGTGTGGCAGGACGCTCTGCCGCGTGTCACTTTCCAGTCGTTATTGCCTTTTCTACTGGCCCTGGTGCTGGTCTGGAAGGACCACCCCGAGCGCTGGCCATGGTTGATGGTGATTGCCGGGTTGCTGGTTTATGTGCATCCGATCAGTGCCCCGGCCTGGGGTCTTGCCATCTGGCTTAGCCTCTGGTTGCTCCACCCTAAAGGCTGGAACTGGAAACGGCGCATCCTCGTCATGTTTGGATTGGGCGTCCTGTTCTTGATTCCCCTTGTCCCTTATGCAATTAATTACTTGTCTTACAATCTGCGCGGCCAGGCTGTTGATTACACAACGGTAATGACGGTCCTGCAAACTTACTCTCCGGCTAATCTGCTCAATCCCGCCGCTGCTTTAGGTGCTTTCCTCTGGAACAGCACGCGCAGCCTGCTTCTCCCAGTAGCGCTGGTCGGGTTTGTGGCTACCTGGCTGTTAATGAAGAAGGACCGTACGCCGGTAATAGTTGTTCTGTTTTGGATAGTAGGCCTATTTATCACCAGTATTTTAATTCCCTTCACCGAGCAGATGATCGAACAACGGCTTCACATCCTGCCGCTTGAGACTGAATTGGTGCGCTGCATCCGCTATTTTGTACCGCTTTTCCTCCTGTTCTGGTTATGGCCGTTGGTCGAGCTGGTTCCTCGATTGGCGAACCTTCAGGCTCGCCGGGCAGTCATTGCCTTGGGAATTGTGCTCTTTGGCTTCTGGGGCGCTACCAACCGTCCTGCGCTTAGGGATATGTTGCAGGCCGTTGCTTGTCTTTCAAAAGTCCGTCTGGTATGCGCCTCTCCTCTGCCGATAGACAATCTGATCGTTACCTTGCGCACCCAGACTCAACCCGGGGATGGTGTCCTGTTCTTCAATGAAGATACTGCTAACACATCTCAGTCCCTCAGTGTGCGTTATGCGGCCATGCGTCCTTTGGTGTACACTTTACGGGACAGCGGCATCCTGGGATATAGCAACCGCTCTGCTCTACCGGGTTGGTTGGCGACCACCTATCAGATGGAAGCCCTGCGAGCCATGACTGATACTCAGGAACGGTTGGACGGCCTGGTGCCTCTTGCGGTGCGTCTAAATACTGATTACCTGGTGATCGATTTTAAGGTCACACCGGAGACATTAGCCGGCCTTCCGGTAACAGTGGTAATGCAGAATGACGTTTATCTCCTGCTCAAATTGCATTAAGTCCGAATTTCAGGAATTGTCCTCCAAGAAATCTTTCAGGGTTCATCAGGATGATGCATATGGAAAGTAATCAGAAATCTCCTGCGGGTTCAGAAACAGTTTTGGTTTCCGTTGTTGTCCCTATATATAATGAAGCAGACTCCCTGCCATCTCTCCTTGCAGAATTGGTTCCTTATTGCCGCGAACGCAAATGGGAGTTGATTCTGGTTAACGATGGTTCCAGTGACGATACTCCCGTCATCCTGAAAGCCTTTGAAGGGTTTCAGGGCATAAAGATCATTCATCACAAGGTTAATCGCGGCTATGGCGGCGCTCTCAAAACGGGCATTCTTAATGCTCGCGCCCGCTTCGTTGTGACAATTGATGCCGATGGGCAACATGCACTAAGTGATATGGATGATTTACTGCAGCTCGCCTTGGAGAAAGATGCCGACCTGGTGGTGGGGAATCGAGGCAAGCAGGCCCACTCAGGCTTGTATCGTAATATTGGCAGGTGGATGATCCGGAAATTCGCCGCCTTGCTTATGCCAATCCACATTACTGATTTGAATTCGGGTTTTAAACTTTATAGCACCGAGCTTGTTCAGAGATACATCTCTCTTTGCCCGGATTCAATGGCCTTCAGTGATGTGATTACCCTCATCTTCATCAAGAAGCGCCATCTGGTACTGGAACGCCCCATAACCATCAATAAGCGTGCATCTGGCAAGAGTACGATAACAACCTTAACTGCCATTCAGACGGTCATGGAGATCATCAATATTGCCATGCTGTTCAACCCGCTGAGGATATTCCTGTCCTTGTCGGTTATCTGCATCGGTTTTGGTTTTATCTGGGGAACCCCGATCTTACTGCGCGCCCGTGGGGTAAGTGTGGGGGCAATGCTGGCGATCGTGACCGGATTGTTGTTCTTCTTCATTGGTCTCATTGCCGAACAACTATCTGCCATGCGATTGGGCCTGCTGGACAAGAACAAGGATAATGGCGAAGGGCCTCATTGAAAAATGAGAATTGTTTGTATTTCTTCGTCGCAAGTCCCCTCTGACACAGCCAACAGCATCCAGGTGATGAAAGTCTGCCAAGGTTTTACTCAACTGGGGCATGATGTCATACTTCTGGTTCCCGGCCCACGGCCTGAAGATCTGGAATCAACTGCCTTGCAAGAGCACTATGGTCTCCGAACCCTGTTCAACATAGAATGGCTGCCTGTCCGGGCACGACGGCTTTTCCCGTGGAAAGCCGTCATAGATGCCCACCGTCTGGGCGCGGACCTGTTATATGTTTGGCCGCTCCAGTCTGCCGTGTTAGGCCTGATGGCCAGGATGCCATCCATGCTGGAGTTGCACGACTTCCCGTCTGGGCGCTTTGGGCCGCTTTGGCTGAGCCTTTTCTTAACCATCCCTGGACGCAAGCGCGTGCTCCCCATCACCAACGCGCTGCGAGCCGCCCTTCACTTGCCAACCGGACGGACCGTCATTGCCCCGGATGGAGTGGACCTTGAGCGCTACGCCTCCCTGCCTGATCCTGAGCTTGCCCGCCGCGAACTTGGCCTGCCTGCCGCATTCACCATACTCTGCACTGGGCACCTCTATGAAGGCCGCGGCGCGGATCTGTTCCTCGAATTGGCGAGAAAATTCCCACAAGCCAGTTTCGTCTGGGTGGGGGGGCGTTCTGCGGACGTGAATATCTGGTCAAGCCGCGCTGCCGCCCAAACCCTAGTCAACACCACATTTACTGGTTTCATTCCGAACGAACGCATCCCGCACTATCAGTCTGCTGCGGATGTGCTCTTGATGCCCTACCAGCGGACGGTGGCTACCTCCAGTGGCGGGAACACTGCAGAGATTTGCAGCCCGATGAAGATGTTCGAGTACATGGCTGCCGGTCGCGCCATCCTCACCAGCGATCTGCCTGTCCTGCGCGAAGTGTTGGATGAGACAACTGCTGTCTTCTGTCCGCTGGATAACCTTGCAGCCTGGGAAACCGCTCTTGCCGGGCTGCTAACCAACAAAAAACAGCGCCAGGCTCTGGGTCGACGCGCCCGCCTTGCTGTGGAACAATACTCCTGGATCGAGCGCGCCAAACTTGTCCTGAAAGGCTTTGATGTTTAAGGCCTGGCATTTCCTGGCGAGCATGAAAACTCGCACCTGGTTTGCAATCGTCGCTGCGATCTCGGTGATCGAGCGGGTAGTGCTTTACCTTTCCTATCGCCCGGTTTTGTATAACGATACCAGCGGGTATCGTCACACGGCCGCTGCCATTCTGAAAGGCTGGAAAAACCTCAATGGCACACGCACTCCCGGCTATCCCGCCTTCCTGGCTCTCTTTGGCCCAGACGAGCGTGTTTATATAGCACAATTGACGCTCGGTCTCGCCACCACTTTACTTTTTTTCTATCTCGGTTGGCGTGTCAGCCAAAAGGGATGGTTTGGGGCACTGGTTGCTCTGGTGCATACCCTCAACCTGGGACAGCTTTTCTTTGAAGCCAATCTGATCAGTGAATCCCTGACCACCTTTCTCATCGTTGCCTCGCTGGCTTGGATTGCCTGGCTGCTTTATTCTGATACCAGACGCCTGCAATGGCGGGTGGTGTTTGCCGGGCTGGCAGGCGGGTTGACTGCTGGCCTGGTCACTCTGACCCGTCCCCTCTTCATCTTCCTGCCTTTCTGGGTGGCGCTTTTCTTGCTCGCGTTCTGGAAGGCGGCCCAGCCAAAAATTCGCTGGAGCTCAGCCCTGGCTGCCGGGCTATCAGGTCTGCTTATCGTAGGAGCTTGGGTAAATTTCATTCACCAGCACTTTGGCATATGGAGCCTAAGTGTCATGAACGGTTATAACCTGGTACAGCATACCGGCTTATTCTTCGAATACGTGCCGGATGAGTATGCTGCCATACGGGATACTTACATCCAATTCCGCGATGAACGCATTACCGAAATGGGTGTACCAGGCAATGCCATATGGGATGCCATCCCGCAATTGGAACAGGCCTCCGGGCTGGGCTTCATCCCGCTCTCTAATTTGCTGGCAAAAATATCCATTCATTTGATCCTCCAACATCCTGATCTTTACCTGCGCAACGTTTTGATCGGTTGGTTTTGGTTCTGGAAAGCGCCGGTTTATTGGTCATCTGCTTCCGTTGCCAACCCGGCCCTCCGAGACATAATTTCCGTTTCGATTATGATCGAGCGCGGCGGGATGGTTCTTTTCAACATTGCGTTTATTTTTGGGTCTTTGACTCTCGTCTGGAAGAAAATGCGTCAGGCTTTGAAAATGGATCGCTTCGTCTGGTTTGCTCTCGGCGTCATCTGGTTTACCTCCATCATACAGACCTTGCTCGACCATGGTGATAACCCGCGCTTTTCAGTTCCCATCCAGACGTTGGTTTTATTTATTGTGCTGTGGTGGCTTACTTCTCTCATAAACAGGAATAAATATGAAGACCATCCTGCGTGATTTGCGTTGGATTACACCGGTCAGTCTTGGCTTGGGTCTGGCTCTTTCACTTCTCGGGCCCGGCACTTGGTGGATCGGCTGGCTGGCCTACGCTTTCGTTTTGACCCTTGGTTTGCTGGCACTTACCTCCCTCTGGCGCTCTGCCGGCACCTCACGGACTCTGTTATTGATGCTGCTCCTGGCACTGTTCCTTCGCCTTGGACTTGGCATCTTCTTCTCCTACTCCCTACCGGTTTATGGTAGCGATACCCCGGTTTATAAAGCGGGTTTTGCCACTCGAGATGCCTCCACATATGATGCACAGGCCTGGAAACTGGCATCTTCCAACGAACCCTTATGGAGGGCTTTTGACCGTTCATATGGTGCTGATGACCAATATGGTGGACTCCTCTTCTTTCATAGCCTGTCCTATCGCTATCTCAGTCCCGATGCCCACCGTACCTGGCTGTTAATCCTCTTTTCCGCACTGGCCGGAGCAATTGGCGTGGCGTTGGCCTGGAAGGGGGCGCGACAGAGTTGGGGAGAGAGCGTAGCGCTGGTGACGGGATGGATCTTGGCACTTTACCCGGAATCGTTACTGGTGGGTGGCTCGCCTGTGCGGGAGTCTTTCCTGATCCTTTTTATTACGATGGCATTCTGGGGTGTAGTGGATTGGCTGGCGCATCGTCATCATACAGCCTGGCTCTGGTTGGCAGGCAGTCTACTTGGCATGCTGCTCTTTTCGCCGGGCGTGGTAGTCGCCGCGCTGGTGGGACTGGGCGTTTGGGCCTGGTTACGGGAAAAAGAACGCCGAATTAGTGGGTGGGCGGTTGCCGGGGTGGCAGCGGTCGTTGTTCTGGCAACCTTGTTGCTGGGCGTGGTCGTGGGAGGCACACTTCAGGTCCCGGGCGGGCCGCTGGCGAACCTGGTCAACTGGTTGCGTTATTCGGCATTTTATGGTGCTTATCTGACGGAGCGTAACTCCGGAATGATCCAGATGATCTTTGGTGTGTTACCAGAAGGCCTGCATTTGCCGTTCATCATCGGTTATGGGATTGCCCAGCCGGTGCTCCCGGCGGCGATTGCCGACCCGGCGGTTTGGCCAATGCGTGTCCTGGGTATCCTGCGCGGCTTGGGCTGGTACGCGCTTCTCCCGTTTTTGCTCTACAGCCTGCGTTCCACTTTAAAAATTTCCGATAAACGGGAACGCTTTGCCTGGCTCTGGCTTTGGCTGTTTTCCTGGGTCTGGATTATTATTTCTTCCGCTCGTGCTGGCGGTGATCAGTGGGACAACCCGCGTTACCGCGTTATCCTGTTGCTTTTCCAGGCCGCTCTTGCTGCCCAGGCCATTACCTGGCAACGCTTCACCCACGACCGCTGGTTGGGACGGTACCTGGCAGTTGAAGGGGTCTTTTTAGCCTTATTTGGTTACTGGTACATCAGTCGTTATGATGTTTGGGGATTAAAGGTCTACCATCTTTACATATATATGGCAGCCGTTACGGTCATCAGCGCGGCCATCCTGATTGGCGGATGGCTTTATGACCGGCGGCAGATGGATCGGCGATAGAGAGAATCTCCAGGATGATCCCATGATCGATAGTTTTGAAAAAGTGAGATAACCGATGAGAAGAATTCAATTGGTTTGTTTCATTTGTACATGGAAATCTTATGTCTGAAGATAAAAACAAGTTTTTCCTTGCCTTGGGGTATATTCTCGCATTAACTGGAATTTTGTTTAGGATTTATTCAATTATTTCTTCCATAACGAACTTCCCATTTCCAATAGGATGGTCAGAAGGAGGACGTATATTTGCGGCTTTTCAGGTTTATGCACCGATTATTACCGGCAAGTATTTATCATTACCGTGGCTCGATCTTGGTAGATCCATCTTCGATGGGTTGGTTTTACTCCTTCCGAATTCCCCAATCTGGTTATACCGGATTTGGGTAAGTATCTTATTTCTCGTTTTCAGTTGTTTGGCAGCCCTAGTTACCGTACGACGAGTTATTATTTTTTCTCAGAATCCTGACAAGCAACAAAAAGGATTGGTGGTTCTACTCACACTTTGGGGGTTGCTATTTCTATTACAAGGTCCAATCTATTACCATGTATTAGCCGGAATAATCCCTGTACTCTGGTTTTATGACGAGCAACATCCGGTTCGAAATCTGATCATAATTATCCTATGTTCATTGTGGGAAGGATTGTGCCGGGCGAATTGGTTCATGATGCCAGCGACGGTAGCGATACTATTCCATGTGCTTAGAACGCCTTTCCAGGGAAATAAGTATTGGAATTATCTAAAATGGCCTCTGGTTTATGTATTTTCAGGTGGCATAAGCAGTTTTACGATTTATTGGGTTTACATAAAAGTAATGGGTTATGTTATTCCATTCCTGAATCCAGCTATGGATTACCCTTTCTTCCTTTATAAATTATTGCCAAACGCTGGATATTTGGGTTTGCTTCCTGGCATAGTTCTGGTGTCTTTCCCAGCCCTGATAATTACATTGTACGTCGCTCTGATATACAGAAAGAACATTCATTGGCTAAGATTTTTGATAATAATATGCATACTTGGAATTTTCTTTGCTGGAAGCACGGTGGTAAGTCTTCGTGCTGGTGGTGGCTATGATTTACACAATTATGATACTTTTTTATTGCTTTTATTTATCACTGCATGTTCATTGGGGATGGATGCAGCGTATTTGGATAAAGCGGGGGAATTGAAAATAACTCCTCTCACGAGCTTCGGCGTGCTGGTTCTAATATTAATAATCCCGATCCTGGTGGCCTACCCCAAAACCGGCACAAGTCCACTTCAAACAAGTACGCAAAGTACCCAGGCTCTTCTCGAAATAAATCATGTGCTTCTGGGTTCAACTGAAAGTAGCGCTGAACATCCCGTTCTATTTATTGATCAAAGGCAGCTATTGGTCTTTAATATAATAAGGGAAGAGAACATTTACATTCCTTATGAAAAAATCGAACTCATGGAAATGGCAATGGCAAGGAATCAAGATTATAAAAGACAGTTCCTTGGCGATTTGGAAAACCATAAATTTTCTTTAATCGTCAGCGAAATACTTGTGCCCTGGGCAAAAGCCTTTGAACCAAATCTTTTTGATCAAGATTGGTACGAAAACAATGCCTGGGTGGATTTTGTTGCAATTCCCGTTCTGAATTACTATACGCCTGTTTATATCAATAAGGATTTTGGGATTGCAATCTATGCCCCTAAATAGTGTGCGTTTCTGGAGAACTCGTTCTTGCCTCTCGAACGATAGGCTTGCCGGTGTTGGATCGCGGACTTTGCGATAAAAAGCAATGTTCGAGAGGAATTAATACTCCAGTTTTTGGGATGATTCTTTTCTCTCAACCTAACCGCTGTTAAGATATCACAATAGCTTGAATAGAATTGCCGCGTAAAAAGGAATAAGATTCCAATGGGACCAATGAACAAAAATTCACTGATGTTCATGCGTTTAATTTTGTTTTTCACGATGATCTTTTCTGTTTTAGCCTTTATTGGTGTCTGGAAAATCATGCAGGTGGATACTGCTTTACCTTTTCGGTCTAATTGGCTGTTTGTATGGCCTTTTTTTTTGATGCTTACTACTTTGATGCTGGTTTTGCTTGTTTTAACCTGGCACTCAAAAACAGCTTTATGGATTTATTCTTTTATTGAAAAGAAACTATCTTTAAAGTTTACTCGAACGCTCTCTCTGATTTTATTTATTTTTTCCTTTTTATTTTATCTTTGTACCGTTTTGTTCTTACATCAATTTCCAGCTGTTGCGATCAAACTAATTTATTCGAGTGTCCGCTTATGGGTCTTCTGGCTGGTGACCCTGCTCGGCATGATCAGTTTGAAAGTCATTCGAAAAGATTTCTCCTGGGCATTTTCGCTGATTGTGTCTGTTGTGGCTCTGGCAGCGGTATACAGCATTGCTACAAACTTCACCCTGGTCAATAATTACCCTTTCTCACTGGGCTGGTCTGAGACCACGAATTATTACCGGGCGTCCGTTTTGTTTGCCGGTCAGATCTATGGCATGAAGTTGGCGCTTTTACCCATGCACGCCACCCTGAATTTCATGCTGGCTGCGCCATTTCTTCTTGGGAATCTTCCTATATGGATGCACCGCGCCTGGTATGTAATTTTATCGGTTAGCTTCTCTTTCATCGTCGGTTTTGTTTTTGTTCGTCGGTTGAAAGTAAGTAACCGGCAGTTGTTTTGGTTGCTGGTGGCTTGGACATTTCTGTTTCTGATGCAGGGACCGATCCATATCCATTTGCTGGCCTGTGCCTTTATATTTTTGTGGGGCACAAAACCGCAGAAGTTTTGGCGCACCACGCTTGTGGTCGTACTTGCGTCAGTTTGGGCGGGGATGAGCCGGATCAACTGGTATCCGGTGCCGGGCCTGTTCGCGGCGGTCTTGTACCTGCTGGAGGTTCCATATATAGCATCCGGGTCTCGGTTACGTTATTTATGGAAGCCTGTCTTCTGGTTTACATTCGGCCTTGTTACTGCTCTTGCCAGTCAGTTCGCCTATGTTCTTCTGTCTGGGAATGCCAACCAGCCTGGCGGTGCCTTTACCAGCCTGACTTCGGACCTGTTATGGTATCGCCTGTTCCCCAATGCCACGAATTCAATTGGAATATTAGCTTCGGTGTTGATCGTTTCTCTGCCCTTGCTGACAATCATTTATTTTTATCTTCTCCGCAGACATGCCGTATACCAACCTCTGCGGTTAATCGGGATATTTTCCGCCTTGCTCGTTCTCTTTTTGGGAGGATTGGTGGTCAGCATTAAGATTGGCGGCGGGTCTGATTTGCATAACATGGATGCCTATTTCATTCTTTTGATGCTCGTGGGTGGATATTTCTACTTTGATCGCATGACTCCCGCAATAGGCGTGGTGAAAGTGTCTGTTTCATATCCACTGTTTATTATTGTCCTTACCATTCTTGTTCCGGTTTGGATGGCGATTCAAGTTGTCAGCCCGATCTTTACCTGGGATCGGGAAAAAGCTGATCAAGCGTTGGCAACCATCCGCAGCCAGGTCGAAGGGGTGAATCGAAGTGGCGGAGAAGTACTATTTATTTCACAGCGTCACCTGCTGGCGCTGAATATGGTGAATGTACCCCTAGTTCCTGAGTATGAGCAGGATTATCTTATGGAGATGGTTATGTCCCATAACCGTGCGTATCTGGATCAATTCCAGCAGGACTTGGAGGTGCAGCGATTTGCCATGATTATCGCGAATGAACAGACTATTCAATACTATTGGAGAACACGTTCTTTTGGCGAAGAGAATGATTTGTGGGTACAGGAAGTCTCTGCTCCCATGTTGTGCTATTATTATCCCATCTCACAGTTGGGCGATGTAGGGATTTATATGTACGTACCCCGGGAGAAGCCATGTAAGTGAAGATCACTTCAAGGTGTTGATGTTTCATCTTTGAGGCTGAATTACTTTCGATACATAAGTGAGTGATCTAAATATTGCAGAGACCGGTGAGTGTATATAGGATGAAAAAAAAGATAATTTTGCGCTTTGGCCAACTGGTACCCTTTGTTGCTTTGGCCCTGCTTGTAGCCTTGGTAATTGCGCGCGCCAACCCTTATACAACTGTCCCCACGCGAGATAATGGAAGTTATTTGTATTTTGGCCGTTTGATACTTAAGGGTGGACGCCCTTATATTGACGCCTGGGATAGTAAGCCGCCCGCCATTTTCTATATTAACGCCTTGGGGCTTTTAATTGGGCGGGAAACCCGCTGGGGGGTTTGGTTTCTCGAATTTGTTTTTTTGTTTTCAGCGGCTTGTATTGGTTACAACCTGCTTCGAAAATATTTGCAGCTTGGGTCGGCAATCTTCGGGATGATTTTTTGGGTGTGGGGCCTTGATAAAGTTTTTTGGAAAGGAAACACGGTCGAAGAATATTCGTTATTGTTCAGTATGACAGCTATCTTCCTCTTTTGGCTTGGTAATCAGAATCCAAAGAAGCGGATCTATGATTTTGCTATCGGAATGATGACAGTATTTAGTTTTCTTTTTCGAGCAAATAATATCGGTATGGGTATTGCCATTGCCATTTCCTGGATCATCATCGGCGTCTATCAGCGCCAGTATCTTCTGATGGTAAAGCGATTGGGAATAATGTTGACAGGAGGAATAGCGATCCTCTTCTTCGTCGCAATGTTTTTATGGCAACAGGGGATTCTAGTGGATGCATGGAATGCATCAATTTTATATAATATTTCTTACATTACTAATCGCGCCAGTATCTTATCAAGCATTATTCCGGGTTTCCAATATTTGGGTATGGTAACCTGGACTTCTCTGCTGGGGTACATCGCCTCGGTTGCCTTTGTTATCAGGAGGCTAAAAACAGGGGCAGTTTATCCTTTCATGTGGTTAACGATCATTTTATGGCCAGTCGAAATACTTCTGAGTTCATTATCGGGCAGGGGATATATGCATTATTTTATCAACTGGCTCCCATCTGTTGCGATCCTGTGTGGTTTTCTATACGAAGAAATGGCTCCCATGGTTTTTTCGCAGAAGTTCATCTCATTCCTGAACACAGAAAAGATCCCAATGACAGCAATAGTCCTGTTTGCAATGGTCTTGGGATACAGTAGAGTGAATGACTACTATCACGCCTTTTATACGCTATTGTTTGATAGAAAATATGGCGTCGAAGAAATCAACCCGGTTTCCAGGTATATCCGCCGTAATACCAACCCTGATGACACAGTTCTGGATTGGGTGCAATCCGGTATCAATTACATGTCCCAAAGGGAAGCGCCTACTGCCTATCTCTGGTATCCGGGATATATACCGTCACAGATTACCCGCAAAATGGAAGATGGTTTTTATCAAGATATTTCGAGCCATCCTCCGGAGATTATTGTGGATGCCTATTTAGTTGCACCTGATGTTATCCTTTCCCTTGATCCGGCTATCCGACAACAGCAATTAGATTCAGGCAAGGGGTTATTTGCGGGTAAAGCTGAAAATGTTGATCTGGTTCTTGCATTTATTCAAGAACACTACAAGGTGGAGACGGTGATTGAAGGCTTTACTGTGTACAGGCTTTTGAAACCTTGAGTACTTTTGACGCTGCCTGTGGACCAGGATCCTTTATGTAAAGGAGTATATTCCATGAAGCCGATCGAAAAAAGTTATCGACAGTCACTTTCCAAGATTCTAAAAGACCGCTTGAGTATTCTTTTTCAATCGATATCCTCTGTTGACATCCTTATTGTTTTTGTGGGTATAGTTCTTGCCCTTGCTCTCCGTTATAGCCTCCGAACCTTTGAATCATTGGATTACTTGAATCATCTTAGAGGGTGGTATCTGGCAATAAAGGAATATGGTCTTTCTGCTCTAGGACAGGATTTTTCCGACTATACTCCTCTATTGCTGTATTTTTATTATGGCGTATCTGTGCTATTGCCTAAAGTGGCAACGATCACAGCAATTAAACTGCCATCCATTGCATTTGACTTCATTTGTGCGTGGTATGTATATCGGATTGTTTGCTTGAAATATGGCAAAAGCCCTGTTTCATTGTTTGCCTTCTTTGGAGTTCTATTTGCGCCAACGGTTGTGCTTAATGGTGCAGCTTGGGGGCAGATTGAGAGTATCTATACGGCTGCCCTAGTGGCTTTTATTTACTACCTTTTGAAGAAGCAAAACTGGCTGGCTTGTATTTGTTTTGGTATTGCATTTGCCGTTAAATTCCAGTCGGTGTATTTAGCTCCTTTGCTATTCGCCTTGCTTTTGAGAAAGATGGTTTCTTGGAAACACCTATTGACTATCCCGGTTGTATATTTAATATCGATCATTCCAGCCTGTCTGGCAGGAAGGCCATTCATGGAGTTATTGTCAATTTATCCTTCACAAGTTGCCGGATATGCAGGGCTGGTCCATAATGCTCCCAATATGTATGCTTGGCTTCCTGCGGATATGTATTACCTGTTCTATCCGGCCGGGATGATTTTTGCTGCTTCTATTTGTTTTCTTTATATGATTGTCGTCTTTAAAAGTCGTGTGCGTTTATCTTCAGCTGTAATTATCCAGTTGGCTATGTTATCTGCTTTAATTGTGCCTTATTTCCTGCCAAAAACCCACGATCGTTATTTCTTTCCGGCAGACGTTTTATCAATTGTATTTGGGTTTTATTATCCCGAATATTATTATATTCCTCTGGCGATAAATTTGATTTCGTTCTTTATCTATCAGCCTTTTTTGTTTGGAAGTGCCATTTTTCCGCAACCTTTTTTGGCGCTTTCTCTGCTGGTAGTAATTATTATCGTAGTCCGGCACATGATGATTATTTTATATAAACCCGCGCTTGACCCACAAGAGGATGAATTGCGTTTCAAGAATTAATATTGGTCATAAGTAAGGTATTAATCATCCGCTTGACGTACTCCTGTTCATGTTTATAATTCAGCGACTGAATATTGAAAAAGAAAATTAATGCCTGCTGCTCTTATTGCCGGTCTGACCGGCAAGATTGGTTTATACCTGGCGGAATCACTGTCTCAGAATGGTTTGGGAGATTATCTGTTATCCTTGGGGCGGGAGTTATAATTTGATTGCCTTTGAAGTCAATTCCAGTGTGGCTGTTTGGTTTTAAACATGGATGTTGAGCAAGCTCTCTCCTGATGGGGTAGCACTGAATATAACCTTGATCTCGAGTTTTGACCTGGCCAAACGCCCTATTTGGTTCAGAACCTAAAGTGGATCCTCAGAAGCAGGTGAACATCATGCCAGATGCAAATTTGAACCATCCCGGCACTAAAAAAGCGTTTTCATTGCAAAATATTATTGGGAAGATCCACAGGATGGCATGGCTGGCTGTTTTGGCTGCTTTGCTGGGGGGATTATTGTTTGCGGCCCAGTCATGGCAATACGCCCATCAGCAGTCATCTATTGTGGATGAAGGGGCTTTCTTGTATTTGGGGTATCGTTTTCTCAACGGGACGGGGGCAAGCTATGCTCACTTGGGCCTGTGGAATAACTATCCCCCGCTTTCGTTCGTGATCCCTGGCATGGTACAGAATTTGATCGGGCCTGGCCTGAGGACGGGGCGCTATTTTGCGATCCTGGTCGGCCTGTTAATGTTGGTGGCTTTATGGATCTGCGCCCGCCGCCTCGGGGGCAAATGGTGGGCGGCTGCGGCGGTCTGGGCCGTTGCCCTGGCTCCCATGCAAATAAAAATGTATAGTCTGGGGATGTCCCAGGTGCTGGCTGCCTGTTTCCTGACCTGGACTCTGGCACTCATCCTGGGAGAGGAACGCCCGTTCTGGCAGATCACCGCAGGCTCCCTGCTGGCAGGCCTGACGGTGATGACCCGCCAAAACCTGTTACCACTTATTCCTTTGACAATTGGGTATATTTTCTGGCAGCATGGACGAAAGGCTGGCTGGTGGTCCATTGCTGCCAGCCTGTTGCCGGTTTTGATCGCTACGATTGCCTATTGGCCGAATATTTTGAGGTTATGGTCGTTCAATTGGCTGCCGCATTTGTGGTTACCCTTCCTGAGCCAGTTTGGACCGCCGCCTGGAACATTACCGGGCGGCGATTGGGGGAATACGGCGAATATTTACGGCAGGATGGCGGCTTTCTTTATGGCATTCCGGGTCCACTATACTGTTCTTGTGGGCGTGAGCGCCTGTTTCTTGCTCTGGCCGCGAAAATGGGTGCATCGGGAGCAGATGCGGACGGGGGTTTTCCTGGCGGCATTGTTCGTGTCTTTGTTCCTGTTACATGCTTGGTTTACCTTGGGACTTGGCCCGTGTCCGACCTGTTTCGCTCCCTATACAGCCTTTTTCAGTGACGTAGCTTTGCTCTTGATCGTGGTCTCTTTTACCTCCTGGGTTCCGAAGCCTTCAATACCCCGCCAGATTTTAATTATTATCTTCCTTTTGTTCGTATCACTGGGCTTGGGACAGGCAACGTTTGACCGGTTGGGGCCGTGGATTCTATCCCTGCCGGTCCCACGCATCAGTGGGGGATTGCATTTGGGTGCGTGGGTTACCCTTTGGGATTATATTGGAAACAAGCTGCACCTGGATTACTTTATAGCCCGCTCCATCCTACCGCCTTTTTTTGGTCTTGCTGTTGGTGGGTTGCTGATCCTTGCAGTGTTTGTTGGTTTTCGTTTTCTTCTGCGACGGAGTGGTGAAGCGCGCCGTTCTTTTGGGTCTGTCGTCCTGACCGTTTTTTTATTGGTGGGTTGTTTCATCTCTCCATTAATGAATGGTGATTATCGCCAGGATGGGGACTGTTCGAAGGATGTGATTGCCAACTACGAAATGGTTGGGCAGGAACTTGCAGGCTTGGTACCGGCAGGCAGTAAGATCTATTGGGTTGTTCCCTCGGCTGTACCGTTACTCTACCTTCCGGATGCCAACCTTCATCTTGCCCAGGTATATGGAGTATATTCTTACCGGGTTGGTGGTAGTCCGGATGACGTGGAAGAACATGGATACTGGAATGAAGAACTGGCACGACGCTGGATGGCTGAAGCTGATTTCCTTGTGGTTGAGGAAGATTCTCTGGCTTATACCCCCTCACCGGGAGATGTTCTTAACCTTGCTTCGTACACGCAGACTATCCTTCCCCCGGTCAATCCTTGTAAAAGTGACACCCGTCTGTTCGTTTACCGGCATTCCCCATAAATGCGGGGCATGGGTTATAATTCAGTAACTGAATATTGAAAGGGACCCGATATGCCCGTTGCTCTCATCACCGGTGTGACCGGCCAGGTTGGTTCGTACCTGGCGGAGTTTTTACTCTCAAAAGGCTATCACGTGGTTGGAATGGTGCGTCGTTCCAGCACGGTGACCTTTGAACGTATCCAGCACATCCAGAATGATATTAGCATCATTCAGGGAGATTTGCACGACCAGAGTTCGCTAAACGCTGTTTTGGAACATTATCATCCTGATGAAGTCTACAACTTGGCAGCACAATCTTTTGTTGCGGCCTCTTGGAGTCAGGCTGTTCTGACCGGTGAAGTGACGGCGCTCGGGGTAACGCGCCTTTTAGAGGCGATCCGTCAGGTGAATCCGAAATGCCGTTTCTACCAGGCATCTAGCAGCGAGATGTTCGGGAAAGTTGTCGAGACCCCCCAGCGGGAAACAACGCCATTTTACCCGCGCAGCCCATATGCAGTCGCGAAAGTATATGCACATTGGATCACAGTCAACTTTCGCGAATCTTACAACATGTTTGCCGTGTCTGGCATCCTCTTCAACCATGAAAGCCCGCGGCGCGGGCTGGAGTTTGTCACTCGCAAGATTTCGCATGGTGTGGCAAGTATTAAAAACGGTTTGGCCAGGGAACTTCGTCTGGGTAACCTGGATGCCCAACGGGATTGGGGCTTTGCGGGAGAATACGTGGAAGTTATGTGGAAGATGCTCCAGCGCGAGACCCCGGAAGATTTCGTCATCGGCACCGGCAAGACCCACTCAGTACGCGAGTTTTGCGAATTGGCTTTCAATTATGTAGGCTTAAACTATCAGGATTACATAGTCCAGGATCCAAGCTTTATTCGTCCATCTGAAGTAGATCGGCTCATCGCTGACCCATCCAAGGCGCGTAAGGAACTGGGCTGGTCACCGCGTGTGGGCTTTAAGGATTTGGTGGAGATGATGGTTGATGCTGATCTCAAACGTCTGCAAAGCGGGAAGGATTAATCGGGTAAAGGTATGACACATTCCGCTGAATCTTCCCGTGAACTGGCCTTGTTGGATCAAATTGAACATGATCCGGATGTGACTCAGGCCGATCTTGCCACCCAGTTGGATGTTGCGGTCGGCACGGTCAACTGGCATCTCAAACGCTTGATCGAAAAGGGGTACGTAAAGATCATGCGTGCCAATCGTAAGAAATTGCGCTACATCATCACCCCTGAAGGGATTGCCCTGCGCGCCCGTCTAACGGTGGACTATCTTGAACAGCAGTTCCTGCTCTACCGGAATACTCGCCAGCATGTTAAGGAGCACATCGAACGGGTGCGTGCAGCCGGATTTGACCGGGTTGTCTTGCAGGGCGAAGGTGATGTAGCCGATATTTGCCGCCTGACTTGTTTGGAGCAAGGTGTAGCCGTCGTTTCCGACGGAGGCGCACCGGTCCTGGTTGTGACCGGTTTGAAGGTCCGCCTGGATGGTATTTGATTAGTACGAGGAGAATTAAAAGCTAGATGGCAAGGATTGTAATGGCAAAAACTGACCGAGAACAAAAGGGTTCAGGCAAATGGGATATGGTGATTGGCCCGCAGCGCAATTTGTTCGATTTACGTTTGCGCGAATTGTGGCATGCCCGCGATTTGATCGTTCTGTTTGTGCGCCGTGATTTTGTTTCAGTCTATAAGCAGACAATCTTGGGACCGCTCTGGTACCTCATCCAACCATTATTGACCACCATCACTTTCACCGTCATCTTCGGTAACATAGCCAAACTCCCAACCGATGGTTTGCCGCAATTTCTTTTCTATATGTCTGGCACGGTCATCTGGACATATTTTGCAAGCTGCCTTACCAAGACCTCTGAAACGTTTGTGACCAATGCCAACCTTTTCGGCAAAGTATATTTTCCGCGGCTTGCTGTGCCGATTTCCATTCTTATCTCGAATTTGATTGCCTTTGTCATCCAGTTTTCCTTTTTACTGGCCTTTATGGGTTATTTCGCCTTGCAAGGTACGCAATTGCACCCGAATTGGTGGATACTTTTAACACCGGTGCTCTTGCTGATGATGGCCGGGCTGGGGTTGGGTTTTGGCATTATTGTTTCCTCCCTTACGACCAAATACCGTGACCTGCGTTTTCTGGTGCAGTTCGGAGCCCAGCTATTAATGTATGTTACGCCGGTCATCTATCCAACTTCCTCCATATCGCCGAAATACCAGGCACTGATCCAATTCAACCCCATGTCATCCGTCGTGGAGGCTTTCCGTTACGCCTACCTTGGGGCTGGGACCGTAAATTTGGCCCAACTGGCTTATAGCTTTGGGATAATGCTGCTGGTCATAATTATTGGTGTGGTTATGTTTAATCGCGTCGAAACGACGTTCATGGATACGGTATGAGCGATCCTGTCATTGTTGCGGAAAATATTTTCAAAGCATATCGGCTGGGCCAGATTGGCAGCGGCACACTTACCAACGACCTTAAGGCGTGGTGGGCCAAAGCGCGCGGCAAGCCCAACCCCTTATTAAAAATTGGCCAGGAAGAGTTGGATGGCGAAACTCTCTGGGCGCTTCGAGATGTTAGTTTTTCTGTGGAAAAAGGCACGGTGCTTGGCATTATTGGACGCAATGGCGCTGGTAAAAGTACCGTTCTAAAAATACTTTCGCGTGTGACTGCTCCTACCAGCGGGCAGATAAAAGTAAAAGGCCGCATTGCCAGTCTTTTGGAAGTTGGGACCGGATTTCACCCGGAACTGACCGGGCGCGAGAACATCTACCTAAACGGTGCCATCCTGGGCATGAAGCGGGCCGAGATTGACCGTAAATTCGATGAGATCCTGGATTTCTCGGAAGTGGAACAGTTCATTGATACTCCGGTCAAACGCTACTCATCCGGCATGTATGTGCGTCTGGCCTTTGCCGTTGCTGCGCACCTTGAACCGGAGATCTTGGTAGTGGACGAAGTGCTGGCGGTGGGGGATGCCGAATTCCAGAAGAAAAGTCTGGGCAAAATGGGCGACGTGGCCCGGGATGAAGGCCGCACGGTATTGTTTGTCAGCCATAATATGTCGTCGATCTTGCGCCTTACGCAGGAGTCGATTGTTTTGGATAAAGGACATCTGGTGATGCGCGCCCCTTCCGCCGAGGCTGTGGACTACTATCTTTCTGGCGGAAATGCTGAAGCCGGCGAGCGTATTTGGGACGCAAGTGAAGTTCCTGCTGATGCCACACCCTTCCGCCCGATAGCTGTGCGTCTGTTGGACAAGTCCGGGAAGATCGTCGATACGGTCCGCTCGACCGAAGAGTTTAGAATTGAAATGGAGTATACCCTGGCAGCCCCGTTGACCGGCCTCCGGATCGGGATTTACCTGAGCACGTCGCGTGGCGAGGTTGTATTGACATCCTTTGATACCGATGACCAAAAGCGCTTTGAGAAACACGGCTCACGCCCGGCTGGGCATTATATCAGCGGCTGCGTACTTCCCCCTGATTTCCTGAATGGCGGGCGTTACACTCTGGGCGTTAATGCCAGTTCCTACCGGGTCCGCCGCTACTTTATGGACGAACAGGCCCTCAACTTTAACGTGGATACTTCTGGTGCTCCGGGGATGCAATGGGTTGAGCCGCGCCAGGGTGTCCTGCGTCCGCGGTTGGAATGGAAGATCGAGTCTAAATGAACGCCAGAGTACAGGTCAAAGAATTACTGGGCGAACTTCCTTTTATTGCCGAGTTGTACTGGCTCCTGCGCAATCGTCGCGGGAAAGCTTTCAGCAGGTTCAACCTCGATATCCTGAACGAACACCTTCCGCAGTTGATTGCGGAAGTGGAGCCTTACGTTAACTCTTCAGCACCCGGCAAAAAAATATTCCTCTTTGCATCCCTCCATTTTTGGATCAGCCATATCGCTATCACTGGACTGGCTTTACGCGGGCTCGGATATCAAATGACTCTTGGCTATTTACCCTACAGCGATTTCGCCAAGCCAATTAACAAATTTGACCTGCGACGGAATGATATCTATGCCCATGAAGTTTTTCGCCAGGCAGATTCTTTGTTAAAAAGCTTCTCATTTCTGGATATTGAGCCTGTTGGCGCATTACCCGAGGCTTTGACCCGCGCCATAACACAGATTACGACTTTTGATACGCGCTACATCCTCCAATGTGAAGAAGTAAGCGGTACTGAACCGATCTTCCTGCTTCGTCAGGAGCGCAACCTGGATGCGGCATGCAGGGCTTTTGCATATTTTCAAAAGGCTCGCCCGGAGTTGGTGATTGTTCCAAATGGCATGATCCAGGAATTCGGAGCTGTCTACGAAACTGCGCATTTTCTCGGGATCCCGGTTGTCACCTATGAGTTTGGGGAACAAGACCAGCGTATCTGGCTGGGACAAAACCGCTGGGTTATTCATCACAATATGGATGAATTGTGGGCTTCACGAACGAGCCGCAGCTTAAGTGACGCCCAGCGAGACTGGCTTCAGGCTTTCCTGGCTGCCCGCCAGAAGTTCACTGCCGGGACGCAGTTTGCTCACCTCTGGCAGAAAGCCGACCGGGCCAGCGGAGCGAAAATCCGTTCCGCTCTTGGCTTGGATGATCGCCCGGTTGTTCTGATACCCACCAACGTTTTGGGCGATTCAGCCACCTTGGGATTGACAATTTTTAGCAGCTCGATGACAGAATGGTTGGAGCGCGTATTACTCTATCTGGCAACCAAGCCGGAGGTCCAGGTGTTGATTCGAATTCATCCCGGCGAGACACTGACTACCGGACCGTCAGTGATGGAAATTGTCCACAAGGCTTTACCCGAACTACCCGCCCACATTCACCTGATCGGGCCAACCGAGAAAGTTAATACTTACGATTTGATGGATATAACCGATCTCGCCTTGGTGTATACAACAACGGCTGGGCTGGAAATGACAGTGCGAGGCATCCCGGTGCTGGTAAGCGGACGGGCTCATTATCGTGCGAAAGGATTTACGCTGGATGCTAATACTATGGATGAATATTTCACTGTCCTGGACCATGCACTTGCATCTGCACCTGCCCGGCTGAGGTCGGAACAAATGGAATTGGCCTTGAATTATGCGTATACTTTCTTTGCTGAGTATGCTCTACCATTTCCGTGGCATTTGGAAAAAACATGGCCAAGCCTGGAGAAACGTCCCATCGCCTACGTGCTCAGCCCGGAGGGGCGCGCTATTTTCGAGCCAACCTTCCGGGAAATGGCTGGTGAATCGGTCCACTCGCAGCTCTAATTTCCACGGGCAGCTTACGCCCATGATCGAAAAATATATCTAAGGAGAAAATACTATGTCACAAACTCGAGTTCTCGTTACCGGTGCAGGCGGTTTTATTGGCCATCACCTCGTTACATTCCTGCGTGCCAAGGGCTACTGGGTGCGCGGTGTTGATATTAAGGTCCCTGAATACAACGAAATAGACGCGGACGAGTTCGAACTCCTCGACCTGCGCCGCTGGGATAACTGCCTGCAGGCTACGCGCGGCATTGATGAGGTCTATGGTCTGGCCGCTGACATGGGCGGGATGGGCTTCATCTCGGCTCACCACTCGGAGATCCTGCATAATAATTCGCTCATCAATACCCACACGTTGGACGCGGCGCATGTTAACGGCGTGAAGCGTTACTTCTACACTTCGTCAGCCTGCGTTTACCCCGAATTCAAGCAGACGGACGCAAATGTTGTCCCATTGAAGGAAGAAGATGCTTACCCAGCCATGCCCCAGGACGCTTACGGCTGGGAAAAACTGGTTATGGAACGTCTCTGTACTCATTATCGTGAGGACTACGGCATCCAGACCCGCATTGTACGCTTCCACAATATATTCGGCCCGCACGGAACCTGGGAAGGTGGGCGTGAAAAAGCCCCGGCAGCCATGTCCCGCAAGGTTGCCATTGCCAAGTTGACCGGCAACCATGAGATCGAAATGTGGGGCGACGGTGAGCAGACGCGTTCCTTCTGCTACATCGACGATTGCCTGGAAGGGATCTACCGCTTGATGCGCTCCGACTATACCTCACCGCTCAATCTCGGCTCGGACCGCATGGTTACCATCAACGAACTGGCTCATATGGTTGCAAAGATTGCCGGTATCAAAATCACCATCAAGCACATTGACGGGCCTCAGGGTGTGCGCGGCCGTAACTCTGATAACACCCGCCTCCGCGAAGTACTCAAATGGGAACCAAAATTGACCCTTGAACAGGGGATGGAGCGTACCTACTCATGGATCGAGCAGCAGGTCTCCCAAAAGCTTGGCCTTCCGATCCCACAATAGTCTCTCTGTGCTCTGGCGGGGGCTTGGCTCCCGCTGATGACTTAGGTGTATCGTGGCATTCCTGACCATTTTTACAGCTCCCAAGCCGTTCACGCTCTCGCACATCAACATCATCCAGCGTAATGCCCTGGCTGCTTGGACGCGGCTGGTGGATGTGGATGTGCTTGTGATTGGCGACGAGCCCGGCATTCCCGAAGCGGCGCAGGAATTTGGCGTCAAGCATGTACCGGTGGTCGAGCGCGACGAAAAGGGCATCCCGCTGGTTAATTCTGTAATGGGAATCGGTCATGCCTGCAGTGACAGTCCATTGCTTTGCTATGCCAATGCCGACATGCTCCTGATGTCAGACGCACTTACGGCCGCGCGGTTGGTTTCGGAAGAGGTAAAGGACTTCCTGCTGGTCGGTCAGCGCTGGAACATGGATCTTACCGCTCCGTTTGATTTCAGCGGTGATTGGGAGTCACGCTTACGGCTCGATGTGGCTCAGCGCGGCGAGTTCTATTCGCCGTGGGGAATTGACTATTTCATCTTTCCGCGCCATTTGTATACCGAGGTCCCGGATTTCACCATCGGCCGCCCTGCCTGGGATAATTGGATGGTCTACCAGGCTCGGACAAGCTTTGGCATGGCAATAGATGCCTCACGGGATGTCGTTGCCGTCCATCAGAACCACGATTACAGCCACCTGCCTGGCAACAGGCCGCCTTATGGTTCCGAAGTCGCCAAATCCAACTTGGGCAAAGCCGGGGGGCGCAAGCACGTTTACAATATCCTGGATACGAACCGCGAACTAGTGCGGGGACGCATTCGCAGGCCCCAGGTCCGGGTGGTGCGGTGGCTGAGACAGCTCGAACAAGCTTTTATCAATGATAAAGGTGCCGGTTGGAGTTGGGAGATTTCCCTGCGTCTTCAACGGATGCAGCGCCCGTTGGCATCGAAACCGAGGAGATGAGCATGCGTGTTGGTCATAATCCTGCCCGGTTTGTTGAAAAAGTAGCCCAACCTGCCGAAATTACGGTTGCGGTGATCAATTTTATTCCGTTCCTGAGCGGTTATTACGAGCAGAGCTTGGAGGTGCTCAAAGCGTTGGTTGAGAGTTTGCATGCTACGCGGGAACCTGAACATCCTTACGATGTGATGATATTCGACAACCATTCCTGCACCGAAGTGCGCACCTATCTTCAGGAGGTTCACGGGCAGGGAAAGATCCAGTTTTTGGTGCAATCTGATACGAACATAGGCAAGATCGGTGCATGGAACTTCATGTTTGGTGCGGCACAAGGCAAATATGTGGTCTTTGCGGATGGAGACATTGGTTTCCGTCCTGGGTGGCTTAAGGCATCCCTTGAGTTGTTTGATGTGTTCCCCAATGTTGGCATGGTGACAGCGCGTCCCTTGCGCTCTCCGATGAAATATTCTTCCGCCACATTGGAATGGGCCCGTCGGCAGGCGCCAGGCACTTACGCGGAAGGCCAGTTCCTGGATTGGGATTGTTACTGGGAACATGCCCGGAGTACGGGTTACTCTGAAGAAAAGGCGCGAGTGGAATTTCCCGAAGGCAGTGACCATCGGTTATCTTATCAAGGCAAAACCGCTTTCGTCGGTGCCACGCATTTTCAATTCATGGCCCGCAGCGAGGTACTCAAGCGGATCATTCCCCTTCCATCAGAACAGCCGATGCGCGGTGAGCGCGCCCTGGATGTGGCAATCAACGATCTTGGTTACCTGCGCTTGTTAACTGGCACGCCGTTTGTCTGGCACATGGGCAACACATTGTTGGACTCGGATCGGGTTACCATCCCTGCGAAACCCCGCAAGTCTCTTTTGCAACGCCTCCTGTGGCTACCATTCATCCGGCGGCCTCTGCTCTGGCTCAACAATCAGATTTTTCGATGGTATTTTTTTAACGTGGATTAGAGCATGCCTGAAAACGTTCAAACCTGTCCTTTATGCGGAAGCGGTCGCAGTCGTTGCTTTGACCAGCGCGAATTTCACGGCCATTCTGTCACTAATCGCTTATGCTTAGAATGCGGGCTGGTCTATCAATCCCCGCGTATGACTGGGAGTGAGGCTGATGTATTCTATGCCGGGGAATACCGCTTGCTCTATGAAGGCAGTTCGGCTCCAACTGCCCGCAATCTGGCTGACCAGCGTGGGCGTGCTGAATCGCTTTATGCTTTTGCCCACCCTTCTGTTGCCACTGTGGCGCACCACTTGGATGTCGGTTGTTCGTTTGGTTTACTCTTGCAGCGTTTTCAGGAAGCCTACCATTGTCAGGCTTACGGGATTGAGCCGGGCGAGGGCCATCGCCTCCATGCTCGCAAAGCCGGTCTGACGGTTTATGCTACGCTCGAGGAATTGGAAAAAAGCGAGAAAATAAAATATGATTTTATTAGCCTGGCACATGTCCTTGAGCACCTGCCGGACCCGGTTGGTTACCTTACCCACTTACGCCAGTCTTTGCTGGACCCCGCTGGCTGGTTACTGATCGAAGTGCCCAATCTCTACGCCCATGATTCCTTTGAAGTTGCCCACTTGGGGTCTTATAGTCCTCATACTCTGGTGCAGACACTTGGGAAAGCCGGGTTTGAAATTGTCAAGATCGGGCAGCACGGGCAGCCTCGCTCGGAACTCTTGCCACTCTATATCACCGTCCTGGCTCGTCCCGGGTCCATTGCAACGCGGTTCTTGCCTTTGGCTCCTGAAAAGTGGGTGGCGCTCAAACGCCGCCTGGGGATGCTTCGACGGCGGGTTTTGGAACGTTTGTTTCCCCGGCGGGCATGGAAGAAGTTCTAATTGAATTGGAGAAATGACCAGGTGAAGATCTGAATGTTCCATGAAACTTTATATTGATAAAGTTGCCAATTTCCACCACCAAAGAGTAATATGGGCTTTGAGAAGCAGAATTATTGGAATTGTTTATTTTGGCACCTTTTATCCAGGTTCTAGATAAGGCGTTTTTTGGAAATGGCCAAAACAAGTCTGCCTGAAATTTCAATAGTTATTGCAACATACCAGCGGGTGGACTTTCTGGCTCGTTTACTGGATTCATTGAACTGCCAGACTGCTAGTAAGGAAATATATGAGGTCATTGTGGTAGATAATGCTCCAATGGAAAGTATTAATAATGTGAAAACCCTATGCGATGGAGCCGCTTATGCCGGATTGGATTTGCATTATATTTACCACCCCGATCTTGGCGTGAGCAATGCTCGCAACCAGGGAGTGAGGAATGCCCGCGCAAGTTTGATCGGTTTTCTGGATGACGATAGCCTGCCTCGTCCGGATTGGGTGGAGAAAATCATTCAGGTTTTCCTGGAAACCAAAGCCGATATTCTGGGAGGACCATTCGATCCTTACTATCTTAGTAAAAAACCTTCCTGGTTTCGCGATATTTATGCCGGCGCATCCTTTGGCGACCAGGCTGGCTGGCTGACTGGTATCAACGCGGTTATTGGCTGTAATATGGCGTATCGTAAACGTGTCATGGAGGAATTGGGCGGATTCTCAACTGAATTTGGCTATGTTGGCAGTCAGAAAATTTATGGAGAGGATACAGAACTCAACATGCGTGCCCGGCGCGCTGGATATACAACCTGGTATGAGCCGCGCTTGTTGATTCAACATTATGCTGATCCAGAACGCATGCGGGTAAGTTGGTTTTTTTCAAGCGGTTACCGGCATGGGCAGTCAAAGGCGCGCATCTTTTTTAGAGAGTGGTGTGATCGGGATTCCCGGCCAGTGGCAAGGCAAATCCTCTCACAATTCAAGGGTCTGTTTGTGAATTTATTCAATATGATCGGATCAATGTTTGCCTTGCCTTTCCGCTCGCGTGCAAAATATCCCCATTGGCAGACTTATGCCATTGAATGTGTTCGTCCTTTAATTGGGAAACTCGGCATATCGGTAAAGATGCTTGAACTTCATTTTTCAAGAGATAGTAGACCATGAGAATTGGCCAAAATCCCGCCAAAATGGATCTTCCCGCCTATCAGCCCAAACGGTTGGGTATTGCTTTGCTTTCTTGTATTCCCTTCCAGGCGGGCTATTTTGCCCAGTCCATGGAAATTCTGAAGTATGAAATCGCAAGTATTCACAACTCGACAAATGAATTCGATTTAATGGTGTTTGATAATGGTTCGTGTGCAGAAGTTCAGGAGAACCTGCGACTCTTGCAATCCAAAGGTTTGATCCATTTCCTGCTGTTGTCTCAATTCAACCTGGGGAAAACCAGTGCCGTAAACTGGATTTTCCAGGGAATGCCGAATGAACTGATTTGTTATACAGACTCTGATGTTTATTTTAGACCAGGTTGGTACGAGCACAGTTTGGAGATCTTGGAAGGCTTTCCGAAGGTCGGATTCGTAGCTGCCCAGCCATGCTTTTTCGATATTTTCGAGGGAGGCGGGAAAGCTTACAAGGCCTTGCAGAACGATCCCTCCTTTGAGATCCGGGAGTGCGATATGGATCAGGATGCTTTTAACGAATTTGTACACGGCGTAAATGCCAAAACCTCCTCTTCCCAACAGTTCCTGCTGAAGCGCTGGCAGGTTGCCCATCGGCGCAGTGATGGGCTGGAAGCGATTGTTGGCGCAACGCACATGCAGTTTTTGGCTCGGCGCGAGGTTTTTGGTCGCATCCTGCCCCTTCCGACCCGCTTCGCCCTTTCTCGCGAAGATGATTACTTTATCAACTCTGGGATCGATGAGGCAGGTTTCCTACAGTTATCCACCCTGCTCCCGTTCGTGGTTCACATGGGTAATGGATTGGACGGGTCCATCCGGTTTGAAGCGGACCAGGTGCTCACATCAACTGGTTCGCGACCCGTTCCCGGTAAAAAAGAAAGCGGCTTGATCGAAAAAATGCTGGTTTTGTCCGGAAGGAATGCATATATGCGCCGGCTTTTTACCCGCATCTATGACCTTCTTTTTCGGGTTTTAAGGGAGCGCTAAGTTGCTGCTAGCTAATTGCTTGGAGGACCCATCCTGCTCCGTCTCGGACATTACGCCAGCTTCTGGAACAACGAGTTGTGCTCACGCGCCGCTTGGGGTTGCGAGGTCGCTGTCATTTGAAGCGATTGTTTCCGAATACGTCAAGGTTTTCGGAGGAATTGATGAACGCTAAGTTAAAAAAGCTGCTTTTGAGCTTGCGGGATAATGACCTCCTATATGCTGCTTTAATATTATTGGTTGGGGCTCTGGCGTATCTTTTATTGATCAAGCGGCTGGGCCTCTATGGTGATGATTGGTACCTTATTTTTGATGGACATACTCAGGGACCGGCGTTCTTCCATATTGTCTTCAGCAGTGACCGGCCGGCACGCGGCTATCTGATGCGACTTGTTTACACGCTTTTTGGGGATCACATTGTTTACTACCACCTGAGCGCGTTCCTGTCCCGTTTTCTGGCTTCCATGGCCTTGTATTGGACATTGAACATGGTGTGGAAGCAGAATAAATTTCCAAATTTTCTGGTGGCATTGTTCTTCCTGATCTACCCGGGCTTCCTGGCGCAATTACAACCCGTGGATTACCAGTCGCAGATCAGCAGCCTGTTCCTGGCGATGGTTTCCATTGCGTTGACTGTGAAGGCAGTCCAGATTAAGACCCCTCTCGTTTTAAAAATAACCATCTTTGCTGTTTCTGTTCTAACCGGCTGGTTCTATCTAGCGCTTGTGGAATATTTTATTGGAATGGAGTTTTTACGTTTGTTCTTCGTGGCATGTCTGGTGTGGCATGAGAGGGGCGGAACGCTGAAGCAGAATTTGATCACGCCGCTCTTGCGCTGGCTGCCATCCTCGATCGTTCCGGCAGGATTCCTGATCTGGCGGGTGTTCGTTTTTAAAAGCACGCGGGCTGCCACGGATATAAGCCTGCAATTGGGGGCCTTCTTTGCATCCCCGTTGCTTGTCGGTTTGCATTGGTTGATAAATTGGGTCTATGGTACTTTCAACACAATATTCTCTGCCTGGGTCGTGCCTTTTTACAATATCGTTGTGATGGGCGGATTCCGGTTGCGCGATAGTCTGCTGATCTTTGTAGTAGCAACAGGCGCTTTGATCGTTCTGTTCCTGGGTTTCTGGTTAGGCAGGTCTGGCTCCAAGGATGAGCAGGCAAGTTCGATCTGGATAAAACAGGCCATCTGGGGGGGTCTCATCGCAGTATTGGTTGGTGTTCTTCCGGTCATCATGACCAACCGCACTGTGGATTTTGAGGGCTCCCGTTATATGTTAGCCGGTGCTCCCGGGGCGATCATGATGCTTGTGGCGGGGATCAGCCTGATCAAGTCGTCTCGCTTGCAGCTTG